>Ga0302230_10000301_pt1 | contig 47856 bp, 78 predicted proteins | sample II_Palsa_N2_1_FD_193523 | JGI IMG/M metagenome (GOLD analysis project Ga0302230, IMG submission 193523) | Peat permafrost microbial communities from Stordalen Mire near Abisko, Sweden - II_Palsa_N2_1 | ecosystem: Environmental > Terrestrial > Soil > Palsa > Peat permafrost | place: Sweden... | reverse complement strand
ATTGCCTAATTTTTTTACCCCCCCCCCCCCCCCCCCCCAAAAAAAAAAAGAAGAAACACACCTCCATCGATTCGTTCGGGGGGATGCCAGTCTCGCGCTCACGGAGGAGCTGCTGAACAAACTGGGTGATGCTGCGACCGGCAATGGGGATGTGCTTGATGGCCGAACCAATGACGTAGCCTTCAGCGACGGGGATGACGTGGGTCACACCATCACCCGAGTCGACGACAGTACCGGTGAGAGTGCGCTCGGTAACCTGAATTTGAATTACTAAGATTTGCAAAAAAATCGCTGTTTATTTACCTTGTCCGAAGTCCACGATGCAGCAAGAGCGAGCACGGCCTGAACGGCGATGTAAAGACCAGGGACGTTGAACGACTCAAACATGATCTCGGCAGTGTATTCGCGGTTCTGCAAACGGGGGAAAAAAAAAAAAAGGTAAGTCTCGAAAAAAATTTTATTTTCATTCTTATTTACCTCGGGGGCGTTGAGCGGGGGCTCAGTGAGGAGGAAATAGTGGTCCTCGGGCTCGGCGCGAAGGTACTTGAAGATGCACTGCTCCCAGTAACGCTCCATCAAGTCCCAGTCTTCTATTTGTCCCTTGCGGATGGGGTAGGTGACCGAGTAGGTGTTCTGCAAGCAATAAAAAAAAAAAATAGCACCGAGTCAAAAATAGAACACACACCAACGAAACTCTGTTGTCTCCAAAAAGACTATTCACGTACCTGGTTGGCAATGGCCTCGTCGCCAATGTAGAAGTCGAGGTCCTCAATGCCCTTCTTTTGGCTGCCGGTCTTGGCCTTCTCGTCCTTGGTGCCGATGACGGACGGGATGATGAACTGTGGCTCGGTATTGCCGGCAAAGCCCATCTTGGTGTAGCCCGTACCATTGTCGATCACAACTGCCGGTGGAGCCATGGCTGCTGTTTTCTCTCTGCTCGGGCCATGTCCTGTTAGATCTTTCGTTCCCTTTTTTTCTGTCCTCTCCCACACACACACGCACAAAGGGAAAAAAAATAGCAAGTGGGAAAAACCAAGACAAGGGCACAGCGCGAAACACTGCTGCCACTGACGAGGGATCGACAGTCTCCCTCAGCGCAGGATTCTATCTCAGACCTCAGGTCATAAGAGGAATCTTTGTGTGCACTGAAAGAAAAACAAAAGGTAGAAAAAAAAAAATCGCACACAATCTCAAAAATAAACGCCCCCCAAAAAAAGAACGCGAATCTCGCACCACCTTCCCCCCCAAAAAAAAATTTTTATTTTTCTCGCAACCCACGACGTGCTGCTGCCAAGTATGTGAGCGGGCGTCGACTGCGCGCAAAACGCGCTGTTGCCAATCATGGAAGCAACTAAATATGGCCGTTTTCAAGTGTCTGCCCCATGTCTTGGCTCTTTGGGTCGTCGAAGACGCCCGCAGAAATGCTGCGTCAGCAGCAGCGTGCCATTAACAAGGCCATTCGCGACCTTGACCGCGAGCGAACACGGTTGGAGCAGCAGGAGAAGAAGCTCGTTGTGGACATTAAGAAGATGGCCAAGAACGGTCAGATTGTACGGTTTCTTTTTTTTTTTTTTGGTCATGTTTACCCTTGCGTCACTGACCAGCGGCGTTGCCACAGAACGCGGTCAAGATCATGGCCAAGGACCTCGTGCGAACAAAGCGCTACGTTGAAAAGTTTTACGGCATGAAGACCCAGCTGCAAGCCGTCAGCCTCAAGATGCAGACGCTCCGGTCGACACAGGCGATGGCGGACGCGATGAGAGGTGTAACCAAGGCGATGCGCAAGATGAACAACCAGCTCAAGCTGCCCGAGATCCAGAAGATCATGCAAGATTTTGACCGCGAGTCCGAGGTCATGAACATGAAGGAGGAGATGATGAGCGATGCAATCGACGATGCCATGGATGAGGGCGATGACGAGGAGGAGTCGGAGCAAATTGTCAACCAGGTTCTCGAGGAGATTGGCATTAACTTGGAGGGACAGGTATTGAATATGCCCGCTCAAACGAGCGAATGGTTTGTTAAGAAAAAAAAAACACTTTTTTTTTGCAGATGATCAACCCTCCGCAAAACACGCCCGCTGGGAAGGCAAAGACTGGCGCTGGCGCAAGTGCGGAAGAGGATGATATGGATGCGCAGCTGCAAGCCCGTCTGGAAAATCTTCGCCGCGAGTAGTAAATTTTTCGTTTTTTTTTTTTGTATATATTTTCAGTCCGATCATTGCTAAATTTTTTTTTTTTTGTGGAAGGAGGATATTTTAGTGGAAGAGAAAAGAAAGGGCATTTCACTATTTTGCAACTACTCCTGCTTTTGAAAACTCGGTTTGGAGGGCCTGGAGCCATATCGTCAATTCGTCCTCGTTTTGGGCACTGATAGTGTACTCGCGTTTGTGCGTGTTGATTTGGAAGGCAAATAGTCGCTTGTGTTGAGACAATTGCCCAATCTCAACACAGTCCTTCAGCTTGAGGATCTGCAGCAATTCATACTCCTGCGAAAAAAGACAAAATAAAAATAAAATAAAAATAACTATTAAACACCTCTTCTGTTTTGTAGTAGCACAGCTGACCCGACGATCGCAACACAAACCACCGTTTCTTCCATCGTTTGTTCACATGACCTTTTTTGAAGAGGTAGCCAGCCTTGATCACTGTGTCCGTGTCTGTGGCTGCGGCTGGAGGCTGTATTGACCGTTGGCATGAGCACGATGCAATGCAAAGGAGACAAACCTTTGGAGCTGTCGCGGAACTAGGGGTGACGCCAGTGTCTGAATCGTACTCGCCCTCTGAGTGCGACTCGTCGTGCGACCTAGCAAGAATGCAACAAGGAAAAAAAAAAAAATTCAGCAAAACGGGAAAACGAAATAAAAAAATACAATTGCTTGAGGTGCTTGAAGGCTCGAGGAGGCGAGTCGGACAGTGGTATTTGCGTCTCGACCTCTTCGTCCTCCTCGTCGTCATCCGCAATGTTACCTAGAAGAATAATTTTACGATACTATAAAATGGCGCGGCCTGTAAAGTTTACTTGAGCTCCGGATGTTACGTCCGACGTTGAGAGCACCTACCCAAGCGTGCATCTCGTCCGAGGAGCCCGCCTGGTTGATTGATGTGTTTGTCCGCAGGATCGAAAACCAATACACACCTTGAAAAAAATCTTTCGCTTGGGGGTCACGAGCTTGAACACACGGTCCTTGTGCTTGAACACCTGCTGTGCCTGCGCATCCGACATCTTGATGATCTTGAGTGCCTTGTACTCCTGTTCACCCATCCCCAAAGCACACGCAGTAAGACCGATGCAAGAAGAGGCGTCGGACAATCACCTCCTCGTCCTTGTACAGACACAGACGCGACTTGCGGAGGACACACCAGCGCTTCTTCCAGACCTGTGTCATGCCAGGTCAGTAGATACCTTCCCGGTTCACACCCTACCATCCTGTTCTTGCTCCGCTTCATCAGCCACCCTTGGCGCAGCGTCGCCTCCTCCTTGATCACGTCCGTCTCGTCGCCATCGTCCTCGTCGTCGGAATCAGCACCTGTCAACACACCAGGGGCAGAGCTGCCAGCGCCCGCAGCCCCGGCCCTGCCCGTCACGCCGACTTCGGAGTCGCTCAGCTCCTCGTCAAAGTCCTCGTCCACGTCCTCTTCGTGGGTGAACGACTCTGCCGTCGTCAGGGGACCGCTCATGATTGCTGCGACTGTTATCGGTTTCTGCAGAAGCTCCGAGGTCAGAAGACAGCACCCCACCCACCCACCCACCCCCAAAAGCCAAGCGCCCTGCCTGGCCCGGGCAAACGGCCTGCTGCGTTTGCGCGCGTCCGCCTGAAAACACGCACAAACAAAAAAAGAAAGAAAAAATGAAATCTCACTGCTCCATGCACGTCCCCATTTGTTTTTGTTTTTCTCACTCGAGACGTGGGCTGCCTCCAACCTTTCCTGTGAGACGGTGAGAGGAGCGCCCCAGCCAACTCCATTCTTGCACCTACGATGGCCTCTCACAAGAACCTCTTTCTGGGTAACGTCCGCCTTTCCCTCTTGAGGGGCTGGGTTGGGTTCACGTGCACGAGGTGCTAACGTCTTCGCGTGGTGCCATTAAACAGGGCTAGGGGGGCTCAGCAAGAACACCACCACTAACAGCGCCAGCATGCCTGCCTCCCCAACAACGCCAAGGGCAGGGACTACGAGCCCTGGCATGCCCAAGCGCCTGTTCCCAACCGATCTGCAGGCGGTCCAGTTGCGAGGACGCTCAGGGAGCATGAGTGCAGCCTCTGGTGAGACGTCGATCAGCCCTCCCACGTCGCCACCGACGTCCACCGTTCCTATGAACGCGGCCCCTCCGGCGACCGCGGCAGAGAGCAAACCCGATTTTGTCAAACCAAGTGCCTTGCGGAGTGGTCAGGCAAGCGCGCCATGGCTCAAGGACCATCCTTCAGGCACGTCGCTCATGCGGTCAGTGCCCCGCAAGTACGACAGCCTCCCTCGGCAGACGACGTCCTCTTCGACGAAAAAGTTGTCCTCGTCGTCCGAGGCCGCGAGGATTAGCACCGAAGACAACACCGAAGGCGGATCGAGTGGTGACCCGAGCAACACCAGCGATTTCTCCAACGAACAAGGTGACTCGAAAGACAAAAGGTGGGCCTTTTAACTGATAGCACCAACAACTCCTGCAGTGTCCCCAACGGAAATCGCCGAGAAGCAAATGCGCGCAAAGCTGCGGTACTCGATCTTTGTTGCAGACGAGGAGGAGCTCTTGTCGCGTCCGCCTCCTCCACCACAATCAATCATGCCAAAATCCGGATCGTCCGAGCTCAAGCGTGCAGCTACAGCCGCCAAGCGAACGTCGTCGGAAGGTGTCGCTGCTGCCGTCGCTGCTGCGCAAGTGTCCACGCCAACCTCGTCAGCGTTGGCCTCATCGCCATTGCCTCTTGCAATTACGCCTACGTCTGGTGCGGAGGCGAACAATGATGGTGAGGCATCAGCCTCGGCCCCAGATGTGGCATCCGTATCCTCGCCGGTCGATTCATCTGACGCCCCTGTGACACGCCGCCGCCGCAACAGCCTCACCCTGCCCCGAAAGTCAGGCATGCAAGCCCCCATCACTGGCAACGACGAGACCGAAATCATGACCAAAGAGGACCTCGAGAAAGCCATCGACACGCTCGTCCAAAAGTCCCGAGAGCTCTCCATGTTATGTACAGTAAAGACCAAACAAGACGCAATCCAGTTCCGAAACAACAACATTGTCTTCCAGTTCAAGGTATTCTATATATTTTTTTCCCCCCCTTGAAAATTTTGCTTTTTTTTTTCCCCCGCTACATTTCTTTGTTTGCTTTGCAGGATATCTCTACGTTTGTCCTTGACCTCATGCATCGACTCAGCTCGCAGGTCGACGTCTCGCCTGTGATCGAAACATCCATCAAATTGGCCGAGTCGGAAAAGTGGGTACTTGCAGGCCTCGACGAGCTCAGGCGCAGTGGCATGAAGGTGTGTTTGTTGCAACCTTTTTAATGCTCAGTATTAATTATAATTTTTCCAAAGCCCATTTTTGGAGAACCCCTCAAACAAAATCTACTGGGGCTTCTCAGTGCAGCCAAGAAGGCCGCGATCGACTATATGATGGCGGTTGCCAAGGTGCCGCTCTAATTGAAAAGCATGTCTAAAATATTCCAAGTAGGCGCCACCGCCACTCCTGGTCGCTGTCCCTGGCTTCCGTCTCGAGCTTGGTCGGCTGAGCCAGTCTGTCATGAAGAGCATCAAGAACCGCATGTCGTATTCGTTCTCCACGTCGGCATCCATGATGAGAAACAAGAGTACTGCGCCCGCAGAGGAGCAGACCGCATATGCAGTATGACATCTTTTTATTTACTTATTTCAGGAAGTTAAATTTTTTTTTTTTTTTTTTTTTTGGTTATTCACCTGGAAAGGACGTGGTTCTCGAGCACATTGATGACAATGCCACTTTTTACCGCAAGTTTTTCTTTCGTCAAGGTAAAAGCAAATTGAACAACAAACAAACAAACAAACAAACAAACAAAAAACTTACACAACAAAATTTTAAGATCATCGCAACTACCTCGGCATCGACGAGAAGATTGGACCAGTTGCCGTGTCGATCAAGAAAGAACCATTGCCGAACCACGCGGTAGTGTTGTTCTTGTGTGTCTTTCATTAAACACCACCCTTCCAAAAGGATGAGTTCCAGTACCGATGCATCTTCCGCACAAGGGAAGGTGCCGACATGCGTGCTATTTTTTCCGAGTCTTCTGTCATCGTCAATTCGAGGGTACGCCATTGATCAAGTGTCAAACATCCTAACCATATACGTATGATTTTTAAAAATAGATGAGGGCCAAACCGTCCTGGACAGACGTGATCCAGACGATCAACCCTAGCGTGAACCCGGCCCGTCTGAAGAAAGTCCTCGACAGCCCCAAGTTGGAGGACGAATTGGCCAAGTTTGACGAGCACAGAATGGTGACCAAGTACAAGTTTGGCGTAATGTACATGAAGGGCGGGCAGGTGACCGAGGAGGAAATGTTTGGCAATGAGCACGGCTCTGAGGCGTTCGAGTCCTTCCTCGACTTTCTGGGTGATCGTGTCAAACTTACCGAGCACACCAAGTATGCTGGAGGCTTGTCGACGTCGAGTATGAAATCAGTTTGATTTGTTTTTTTCGTGTTTCTGAATTCGTTGTGCGCTCTTTAGACGAGTCCACAGGCTCCCATTCGGTCTACCGGGAGTGGCGAAACTTTCAGGTCATGTTCCACGTGTCCACGCTCATGCCATTCTCTCATAGCACGGAGGATCGCCAGCAGATCCAGCGCAAGCGCCACATTGGCAACGACATTGTCACGCTCGTGTTTATCGACGGCTATGGCCAGTACGACCCTCGCACGATCAAGTCTCAATTCCTGCACGTCTTCATCGCCATCCAGCGCATCAAGTCCACCACACCTGGTGTGGCGCGCTACAGGGTTGCAGTCGGCAGCAATGAAGATGTCCCCGAGTTTGGCCCCTGGGTCCCCAAGCCCGCCGAGTTTGATGAGACGGACGAGTTCCGCCACTTTTTGTTTGCAAAGAGTAAGACCTCTTTTACTGAAATAAAAAATAACCCCCCACCCAAAAAAAAAAAAAAACGAAAACGAAAAACGCAGTGATCAACGGGGAGAATGCAGCGTACAAGGCACCCAAGTTCCGTGATCCTCACGAACGTGCGCGTGAAGGACTGGTGACATACTTGGTCGAGTCCATGCTGAAGGAGCCTGGCCAGTCGACGAGCACGATGCGATTGTATGACTTATCTTTTTACTTTTGACCATCTTGCCAATTTGCTAACTGTTTGGCTGTATTTCGCAGCCACAAGTCCAAAGACTCGGAGTCGGCCCCTATGCAGCGAAAGGCTTTGCCCAAGCACCTGGAGGTGGATACGTCTGCTGCCTCCAAGTCCGCGACACTTCCAAAGGACTTTGTTGCGTCTCCGAGGGCAGCGGCTGCTGCTGCTACTCAAGGCGGCCCGGCGGCGGCGGCGGCGGCTTCAGCAGTACGATTCTTCAAGGACGAGTCCAACGATAACCTACTGTCTCCCATCGGCGAGGCTGTGCCGCGACCCCAGATGGTCATGGCCGTTCACGAGCACTACAAGTCCCTCCTCCTCGACGATTTCAAGCTCCATCTCTCCGACTTTGAGGATCCGGCTGCACAGCAGGGCCCTCTCCATCAAAGGCTCGCGTCCTCTGATTCTACCTCATGATACCTGTTCCTCAGTTTTCTTCTCTTTGTTTTTTTTTTCCCCCCCCCACACATCTCTCTTTTTCCAATCAGAGCCGCGATGGGGACGCTTTTTCTCGTCACAGTTTGTAATTGTCTTAAAGATCAGTTCAACCCAGTTGAAATATCCTAACAACGAAAAAGGGTTTGTCACGCAGAAACGGCTTCCTTTGGCAGTGCGGCGGCCGTATCCTCCACATCCGCCTCCCAAGTGATGTCGACTGCGTTGTGCAGCGTGCCATGGACGCCGCAGTACTTTTCCATTGACAGTGCGAGGGCATACTCGACCTGCTCCTTGGTCACGCCTTTGCCCGCGACGGTGAAGGTCATGTGCGCCTTCTCATAGGGTTTTGGAGCCCGCGTCCCGCGTTGTCCTTGCACGGCAATGTCGAGCCGTTCGAGCTCTGTCCGCTGTTTCTTGAGTACGCTGACTAGATCCACCGATGCACAGCTCCCCAGCGCCAGCAGCAGCATGTTCATTGGGCTCACGCCATCCCCAGACCCGCCGCTGATCTTGACCGTGCGCCCGTCGTTGTCCGTGCCCTCAAAGTTGGCGCCGCCCACCCAGTGCACCTTAGTGTTGACGATCGGTCTCGCCAGATCGAACTGGGCGCCGGCCGAGGCGGCCGAGGCGGCCGAGGCAAACAGGCGACGAACAAGCATGCACTGACGAACACCCGTGGAGGACACTTCACAATGAATATGGCCGAGGTACGTGCTGACTGTGAAAACAGAGCTGCGCTTCATTGCAGAGTATTTAGTTTGCGAGCAAGATCGTGAGGGACGCCATCGACACTGTCAGTGTCTTGCTGACGACACTGGAGACCGGCTCGTACCCGACGCCGATGGGGCCGCTACCTTACCTGGTGGTATCAAATGCGTGTTGTTGTCCACTTGAACCGCAATCGCCCATCAAAAAAGGTCGTCAACGGAGTCCTCCTGTCGCAGTTCTTTGTGCCACATCCACACACAAGCAACAACAAGACAGGGCCCAACGTTTCAGCTCACCAGCGCTCGGAGGCGTTCCTGATGGCCATGCACCTCATGTTCAACTTGGCCGGTCAGTTTTTTTCTGGTACGGACGGAGCAGTACTCTTTTCTAGGAGACAAGGCTCTCGCTGATATGTCCCCCGATGCAGCCTTCCTGCTGGCAACCCCGCCTCCGTTCATGGAAGTGAGTACGATGGTGCCGGCGTTTGTGGCGGCCTACTTTGTGTCTGTCTCACTCCCCTTTGTGCAAAACATTCTCGAGTTTGCGCCCGTCAAGGTGCTCACGCGCATTATATTCTCGGTCGGCATGACCCTCGCAATCACCTCCTTTGGCGTCGACCTTGTCCTCGCCAGCAAAAACTACGCACTCAGCGAGAGCCCTGTCGGCGCCATCCTCCATGCAACTCTCGTTGTATGTGCTGGAAACGTCGTTGCCACGGTCTTTTGGCTTGCATGGACTTCACGCACAGAGACAAAGTACAGTCCTCTGCCGTTCAAGATCGCGCCCGACTTTGAGTGTTTGTTCTGCATAAACAATCTAAAAACTAGATATGATTTATTGTTTTAAAAAATAGGGCTCTGTCTTCAGCGTGGCCTCTTGGCATCGATCACATACTACTGTCTAATAAATCCGCATCGCCTGTTGCCCACAACGACATTATTTGTCCTCTCGAAAACAAATGCTCGATTAGTCATCTTTGGTCTCGCACTCTTATTCGAGTTTTTCGGCAAACCCGTTGCACCTTATCACCCCCCACCTCAAACGGATGGTGAGAAGAAAATACTCTGATGTAACTTGTTTGGATTACAATGCGTGAGGGGTAGAAATAACAAATGTTATGAGGGAAAAAAAAAAAAAAAAGAAAATTTATAAAGCTTTAGAGTACGATGCGCGGATATCGGTCAGCCAATACAATGGCCAGTCGATCGACTACTTTGTAGCGCACAGTCTTTTTCAAATAAAAAAAATGTTTAAACACTTCCTTTTATACTTAAGTTGCGTTACCTGCGTCCTTTGGGTATGCTCAACACCAGTTTTTAGCTTGTCCAGGACGTCCTTGGAAAACAAGACGCGTACTCCAAGGAGAGCACGGACTCGCACATCAAAAGGCACAGCCTGGATGACTTCGGCTTCGATCGGGCCGTTCACGGGAATAGTTGCAATCTTGGCAATAAACTCTTGCAACAAGTCAGAATGGTCGCGAAGGAACGTGTTTAGTTCCACCAGCTGCGGATCCTGCAGGCGGTGTTTTTATTTATTTATTTTTATTTTTGCACAGGAAATGATAAATAGGATGCACACCTTGAAATAAGTGCCGGCTGCCAAGTGCTTGAGCGAGTAAGAGATCACCACAAGTGCGCGGTGAGCCTTTTCGGAAGGGGCTGTATCCACGAGTTGGAACGCCTGCGGTGAAGCAATTGCAGGGCAAAAGAACCGCAAAAAAAGGATCTGAGAAAGAACTACAAGACCCGCTTGATGGGACTTGAAATGCGCACTCACAACTCCAAAGATACGCGTGCAAAGCTGACGGAGCGGTCTATTATATTTTACATCTCTTCAGATCCCTCACACACACAAAAAAAAAATTTTTGTTTTTTTCTTTATAGTACAGTGGGCAATGGAACAGCGAGTTGACGATGCAGCCGAAAAACTTGAATGACGCATTGAGCAAAGCGTCCATGTTGCGCACAACGTTCTTGGACCCTAGGTGCGTGCTCTCAAAGAGATGTCCAGTAGCACAAACGTCTGCCACGACCTGTCGAGCAAATAAATTTTTTTCTTTTTTAAGAAGGCGATTTCTAGAAGAGCGATCACGTACCTCAACAAGCGTGCGTTTCAAATAAGGGTACGCAATGGTCGAAATGTATCCCGCGATGAGTCGGAAGCTAAGGGACTGGCTTTCGCAAAACTTGTTGATCGTTTCGAATGATTTCAGCTCGTCGGCCAAGACGTCGCCCACAAAGTCGACTGTTCGATTGCGTGGCGAAAGAACGTGAACCGCCGTTTTGCAGACCTTTTTTTTGTTTGTTTGTTTTTGTTTTTGTGCGGGGGTGGAGGTAAAAAAAATTTTTTTTCTTTCCAAACGCCTCGTACCCAATCCAAGTCCTTGGAAGACACAACGTTGGCGAGGAGTAGTTTAAAGAGGAGCGCATGTTTGGCGATCAAGACCTCCTCAAAGCGGCTCATGAGTGCAAAATCGTTGGCAATGAGGGACAGATCCTGGCCGCTGATCTCTTGCGGGAATTCTCGCAAAACTGCCTTCAGTTGATCCAGGAGCGAGTGTGTGATTTCCTACATTTTGAAAATAAAAAATAAAATTCATTCCATTAAAAATCTTTTCGTTCTCCATACCTGCGCCGTCACGTTGGGGACCTCAACTAGCAGTTTATCAAGGATGGTCTCGATGTAGGCACCAAGACGCATCGTGGCCTCTTCCACCATGGATCGTGGCGTAACCATCGGTAGGGACGCCGGGTTGACTTGAACCGGTGCGGAGACGACATCAAAATATGCAAACAGCTTGGGCTCGTAGACTTCGAGGAACGAATTGAACGCAAGCATGTACGACTCCTTGTGACCAAACTTGACTCCGTTGGCGAGGTTCTGAAGAATCTTGGAAACGAGGACATAGCTGCGCCGCTCATCCGACGTCAGTGGTTCCTTCTGAAAACCAAAGGCTTCTGGGGCGGCGATCGCGGCACAGATAAAGCGCAGAAACAAGAATCCGGAAATGCCAACATTGCCAAAGCCTGGAAATCTGAGGCGAGTAGTTTTTAGGTGTTTTTCCTGAAATCGATTATTTTACATACTTGAGCTCGACGTGCTGCTTAATGGTGCAGCTGAGCATGCGAAGCGAGAGGGGGCACGAAGACACAGTCGAAAAGAGTGTTTCCAGGACCTGGGTGCAGGCTTGCGTGAGCTTGGAAAGGTTGTTGGCGACCGAAAGCTCGTTTTCGTTCCTGATGGGATCGATTTCCAGCCGTCCCAGCGCCTTGATATCTCGCATGACTGGCCAAAGAACGCGCTGCAAAAAGCTCTTGCCCACCATGCGAGCATACACAGATAGTAGCTTGCTCGCAATACTGTTGAGACGGAACAGCGTCGAGGGCTCCTCTGCGTAAAAAAAATAAAAAAAAGGCCATTGGTGAAAAAACAAAGTGTCACGTCCTGTTGACGCACTCGTATCGTTGACTTCCTGCTTGATCATGCGGTCCAAGAGCTCAAGGGCTAGCCCAGAACCCTCAAAGGCACGCATCACCTGCCGGACGACCTCATCCATGTCCTGCAGCGGCGTTACTTTACCTAGTGCTTTCGTGATGGCGTATTCCTCCATCGACAAAACCTCTACCAGTGGGTGGATGCTGCGGAGTACACCCGGACGGGGTTGCATGGTGCACCAGGTATACACCAACCACGACGGAACAGACTTGTTTTTCAGGAGATCCACTTTGGGAACAGAGCATTATTAAATACCAAAACTTATCATACTTGCTCTTTACCAGATCCTCGCGTGGATTCTGTGAGTTGCACAGACAGAGGGCGTGGAGACGCGGCATTGGCTAGCGACTCTGAGGACGGCCTGCTGTTGATCTCGTCTTCCAGTGCATCTCTCATGTCGTTGATCACACGCTCCTCAAGACTGAGTGCTGCCTCTTCGACGGTCACAATGGCTTGCTGCTTGGTTGCAGTCGACTCGGCGTCTGGCTTGTCGTCATCCAAACCAAGAAGCTCGATGTTGATTGACCTATTTTTGAGGGAGAGGAAAATTGATTTAGACGAAAATTCTAGCCAAGGCGACGAACTTGACTCGATCCCGAAGAGTTGCGGAAGGATTGTCAGAGGATGGGCGTAACTTGGGAGACTTGGAGCTTGTTTTATTTTTTTTTAAAAAAGGTGAGGGGCAGAAGTTCCCTCATATTTGCAACACGTTACCCTTTCGGAGACAGCAATCCAGCCGACACAGAGGCTGATCCAGGAGACATTGCGATGCGTTGGACGGGTCGTTCGTCGTCATCATCGTCGTCGGCATGTTCACGCCCGTCATTGCCTTCCAGGGGAGACTCGTCGTCGTCGTCGTTGTCGTCGTCGTCATCATCATCGTACGAGACAGTCGACCCTGTAGAGAGACGACTCGAGGACTTCTGGGATGCCCCTGCCACAGATCCAGGCGCGACAGTGGCCACCACCGCTTGGGGTTGCAGTGTTGTACCGGACCGCTTATCGAGGGTCGACTTGAGAGCTGCTTCGGCGTCGTCGGCACTGTTCAAGGCGTCAGACACCTCGATCGCTAGTTTATCGCGCATCACGGCCATGGACTTGTGTTTGTGACGACCACTGCTGTGGTGGCTGAACACTGCTGTCTCTGCTGCAGCAGCGGTGATCGGGGAAGGCTCTTCCGAAGAGCCGTCGTACGAGCCGTCGTCGTTTCCATTTGCGGCCACAGCCGCCGCGGCGGCGGCCACGGTGTTTGCTGCACCGACCGTATCGAGCATCTCCGCGTCGAGATCTGTGAGCTGGTCAAACGTAAACATGTTTTCGATGAGCTCTTCGACATGTTGTCGCGACATCGAGCTCTGCATACAGGCAACCCCTGTTGAATTATTGCACGGAACAATCAAGGGCGTACCGTGTCGACCATTGACAGTCGTGCAGCAATGATCTTGGACGCCGCCTTGCTGTGTCGTTCGCCGCTCTTCTTCCTGTTTGACGATGGCGGTGGTGCTAGCGGCGGTGGCGGGGTTACTTGCAGTCCTGACAGCTGCAACTGCCGCTGCAGAGTTGGGGGTCGCAGTAATGAGTGTTGCTGCGGTGTTTTTGCTGGTATTCCTTCGTACCTTTAGCCGCTCGTTCTCGTCCATCAGGCGACGCACGAGGTCGTCGTCCACGGCGGGTGGCGGCGGCAGTTGCACTTGCTTGTTTGCGTCTCCTTGGGTTGGGTCAGTCTATTGTTGGCTCTCTCAGAACATACCTGACATATGGAACGCACAAGATGCAAATGTGGCGTCGACCACGCGGTCTCGGTTTTATTTGCGTTTTCCCTTGACAATGCGCCAGCTCACGTTCCCGGAGAAGAAGCTCCTCAAGAAGGTCGACTTCCTGCAATGGAAGCACGAGAACAATCTGCGCGAGATTCAGGTTATGCGGCGGTACCATGTGCAAAACCGCGAGGACTACACAAGGTACATAACAGCAAACCATCCATTCATCGAAACCAACATTGCCTCTTTGACACAGGTACAACCGGCTGTGTGGTGCCGTGCGCAAGATCGTTGCGGAGATGGCCAACCTGCCCATCAACGACCCTGCAAAGAAAGAGGTGTCTGAGCTGCTCTGCAACAAACTGTATGCGATGGGCGTTATTTCCAACGCCAAGACGACGGACTGCGACAACATTACAGTGTCCGCGTTTTGTCGGTGTGTTCTGCTCTTGCGTGCATTCTCATGCTAACCTGTTTTTGCAATCGGCGCGTGCCCTAGACGAAGATTGCCAATTGTAATGGTCCGTCTCAAGATGGCCGAGACGGTCAAGGAGGCTGTCACGTTTGTCGAGCAAGGCCATATCCGCGTGGGCCCTGAGGTCGTCACCGACCCGGCCTTCCTGGTCACTCGCAGCATGGAGGACTTTGTGACATGGGTTGATACGTCCAAGATCAAGCGCAAAATCCTCAAGTACAATGACAAGGTAATCGGAATAAGTTTTTTTTTTTTTCCAACGAGTTCTCATTCATATTTTTTTGTTTTGTTTTTTTTGGCTAATAGTTGGATGACTTTGATTTGCTGTAAACGATATATTCAAAACAAGCTGGGGGCTTTCACTTCTGGATTAACAATACAAGAAAAAGACAAGGCAACTGATGAAGGAGAAAAAACACCACATTTAACTGCGCGATTGGTTACAAAAGAAAAAAAAATTTTTATTACAGCATTCCGCCTCCTTGCATTCCGTGCTCGATGAACGCGAACTTGGCAGGCGATGGCGCCACGGCTGTGCTCAGCGCAGGCCCGTAGGCAACACTGGCTGATTTGAACGTTGGGAACGTGTCAAACAGTTGTTGTTGCTGTTGCTGTTGTTGCAGGTAGTTTTGGAACTGTTGCTGCTGGAGCTGCAACTGCAGGTGGTGCTGAGTCGCATCGTTGGCGGTGAAATGAGCATGCGGAGGATGAACTTGGCGTTGCTGATGCTGCTGTTGTGCGAGGGACCTCGTGTCCGCGACCAGCGCGTTTACGATCGGGCCGTCGTCCAACTGTTTGCCATCCGCTGGAACTCCGTCTAGTTGCTTTTGGTGTTCGTGTTCTTGCGATTGATGCTGTTGGTGCTGCTCGTGCAGTTGTTGAAGAGATGAGGACAGAGAAGGCGGTTGGCCGGCTGCTAGCTCGGTAGCTTCAGTCGACGTCAAAGGGTCGGAGGTGGCCGTTGCTGCTACAGCGGCGGTGGTGTGGCTATCCCAGTGGTCCACGGGCGCAGAAGGGGTAGGCTCGAAGAAGTCGGTGCAATCGTTGACAAAAAAGATCTCGTCGTGGGCATTGCTGTTGGCAGCACCGTCGTGGTAATCAAAATCGGGGATGTCGGGCGTTGCGGTACCACTGGTCGAGGGCCGTACTCCCCACGAGCGGGCGTTGGCGTGCTCCAAGAGGGCAAAGCCGGTCCGCGGCACAAAGTGCTTACCGCCCTGGCCGGCTCGTCGTGGACGTTGCTGTTGCTGTTGCTGCTGTTGGCGATTGGCGATAAAGGGTGACGTGGGTACACGGAACACGCCCTCGTCGTCCTTGTTGCTCCCAGGTTTGTCCACGCTCACTGGATTGGGCTCTCGAGCACCGGCGTTGGTGATGACGCTGTCGGAACTGTCGCTGTCGTTGGCGGCGTGGAAGCTGTTTCGGCGGAGGACGATCTTTGGCACAGACCTGGCATCGCTCCCGTTGCTTGCGGCAGATGTCACCTCGTCCATGCTGTTGTCGCTCGGGGCCGTCGAGGACGACGCGCGACGAAGGCGTTTGGTGGGTGGGGAGGCTCCGCTCTCGTCCACACTGGGCACCATCGCCACATCAGAGCCGCCAGATGTGGACGACCTCCGACGAAGGCCGATTCCTGTCGCCGATGCTTCTGCGGCAGTGGTCCCACTTGCCACCGACGCCATCGGTTCAGCAGCCGCGTCTTCCGAGTTGCCGTCGTCCGTGCGAGACCGGCGCTTGCGCATGACGCCCTTGACAAACTGGCTGCCGAGGGTTTGATCGATTCCCCAAAAAGCGCCCTTCCCAGGTTCGTTCTCGGTGCGGGGGATCTTGATAAAGCACTTGTTGAGCGAGAGGTTGTGCCGGATCGAGTTCTATTTATTTTTATTAAAATTAAAATAAATAAAAAAATAGAAAAATAGTTTTGTGCTTTTTTTTCTTTCTTCTTCTTCTTACCTGCCATCCGTTGTCCTTGGTCGTGTAGAACGGGTAGGTCGCCATGATCCATGCGTAGATGCTGCTGAGAGTGAGACGCTTGTCCTTGGTGCTGTTGATCGCTTGGGCAATCAGGGACGCGTACGAGTATGGCGGCTTGACATCCTTGTAGCGGAAATCGTCCTCCTCCGAGTCTGACGGGCTGCTACCGCCATTGCTGCCACTGCCGCTGCCACCACCACTCCTGTCCGAGGGGCTCGATGGCTCTGACTCGTCACTCGAGTTCTTTTGCGTGCTATTGCGACGGCCACCACCATACCTGGTCCCAGCAGAGTGCTTGTTGTTGCCGCCGCTGCCGCTGCCGTTGGCACCGGGAACGAGGATCGATAGACCGTTGCTGTTGTCCGATGACGATACGCCACGTCTGGGCCGCTGGGGGCGGCTGCTGTGGTCAGGACCCGTGCCGGCTGATTTAGTAGTCACGGTGCGGACTGCTGGTGAAGTTGGCGACACGCTGCCCCCCTCGGGGACCACGGAAAAGTCTCCGTTGCCGCCCATTCGAACCGACGTCCGTGTTGTCATACGCTTTGAAGGGCTCAAGCTGGCGTGGTCGTCCTGGGCGCCGTCCTCGTGCGGCGCAACGTGCGTTGACAAGGGCCTGGCGTGGTGTGAGTGCAAGACCTCCATCCCTTGCTTGCGCCTTTGTCCTTCTGTTTCTGTCAAATCTGGAATAAGCCCCCAGGACGAGACGGAGAGACAGAAACAGCAGCACGCAAAAAAAGACGCACGAGCGAGAAAAAGTACCAAGTCGAAACTGGGAAAAAAAAAAAAAAAAACGGGGGGGGCTAGGCTAAACAATGCACCAGGCGTCGTAATTTTACGGCCCGGAGCGCCAGAGAGACGGCCCCCACCAAAGTGTGACAGCCCTCACAGAACAAAGGCGGTCTTCTTCCCAAGAAAGTGAAGAGCAAAAGCGTGAGTCGAGGAAAATAAAAAAAACCGAGCACAAAAGGGGGTGGAACGGACTGAGACGGGGATCTAAAAATACCACGTTCCGTGTTGGGAGAACTGAGGGGGGAGAGGCGCGCCGTGAGAGCTGTGGGCCCTCCCTATCTATCTTGCCCTCCTCCCCTCGTCCTCCCCACCACGTTCAAGCGAACGTTTGCTGCACAAAAAAATGCGGGGCTGTGTGAACTGATCGACCAATCAGCGTCGAGCAGAAAAGTGACGTGTGTTCGCTCGACAACCAAACTACGACATCTTTTGCAATCGACAGACACTCGGAGAGCAAGTGCTGACATGAGGTATAAAGGGCGCCCTCGGACACTCCCCGCATTTATTATTTTATGTTGTTTTGTGGCTGCGGTTGCGGGTTGCGTTCCCCGAGTTGCTAAAACAGACTCCCCCCAAACCTGAATTAGAAACCAACAAACATTCACCACCACCCAAACAACACTTCCCAAAGATGGTTCAAGGTCGATACGACCAGCTGTCGGCTGACATCCTGACTCAACGCGAGCAAGAACGACTGGCACAGCGATTGGAGAAGCTCAACAAGGTGACAGTCCCTGCCACCACCACGACCAGCACCTGGTACGGTTTTTGATGTGTTTCACCTCCCCATTCTCACAAAAAAAAAATTTTTTTTTTTGGTTGAGTAGGGTTCCTACGCAGTCGACTGCACCGGTCAATGTCCTTGCCGTAAATAAAAATAAAAAAAACCAAGTTCTTTTATTTATTATTTACTCAATCGTGCATAAAATGTTAGATGCCCGCAAGCAACATTGCGCCTGTCCAGCAACCGGTCTACGCGACCGTGACCGCGACGTCGTCCACTGGCCTTCCTGTTACGACGCCTATGACCGGAACGTACGCGATTGTCGAGTCCGCGCCCGTGACGCCCGCATCGGGCTACGAGGCTGTCGCCCCTCTGTCGCCGTCCAAGAAGGAGAGCTGGTTTGATCGCCACTTCCACAAGCACCCGAGCGAGACCGCGGGCCCCGTCGTGAACAAGAAGGAGGCCAAGATGCATGCCAAGGAGGAGAAGCAGGTCGCCAAGGAGCACGTCAAGGAGGAGAAGCTCGCGGAAAAGGACGAGAAGCAGTATGCCAAGGATATCAAGAAGGCCCACGACAAGGAGATCAAGGATGCCAACAAACCCGGTGTGCGCATCATGCCCCCCTCGCCTGCCCTGGCCTACAGCGGCGTCTCAGCCACATCGGTTCCGTACGCGCCCGTTGCCGCTGCCGCCACTGCCGTGCCCAGCAACATCGGCACCGCGCCATCGATCGGCCAGCAGATCCCCGTCAACATTGTCCAGTCAACTGGTGCTGTCAGCAGCGGCAGTACCGGCGCAGTCGCGGCGCAGCAACCGATGACCCTGAGCCTCGTGCCCGTGTCCATGCTCCCCGTCAGCGGCATCAGCAGCAACATCAAGGTCGACGAGTCCCAGTTCCAGCGCTACAAGGCGACCGAGCAGCAGCTGATCGACATCCAGAAGGAGCGCTCCATCCTCCAGTCCAAGGTCATGGAGCAGCAACAGATCCTGCAGCAGCAACTCCTCAACAAGGACAACCTGCAGCTCTCGCTCGAGCACGACCTGGTCGAGCAGCAGAAGCAGCTCCAGAACCTCCTCCTCGCCAAGGAGCAAGAGTACATCGGCCTGCGCACCCAGCTCGAGTACCAGCAGTCGACTCTCCAGATGCAGCTCGACACCTTTTCCAAGGAGAAGCTCGCCCTCCAGGACCAGCTCGCGCGCAAGAACGAGCAGACCAACCAGCTCGAGAGCGACTTTGCCAACAAGCAGTCCAAGCTCCAGCAGCAGCTCAACCTCAAGGACGGCGAGTTTATCCGCCTCCAGCAGCAGCTGCAAGTCAAGGAGCGCGAGTACCAGGGCCTCTCGTTCCAACTGCAGCAGCAGCAGGCCTCGATCCAGGAGCAGCTCAAGGCCAAGGAGGCTCAGCTCGCCCAGATCCAGGCCCAGCGCGTGCAGTATCAGACCGAGCAGATGAAGCAGATCGGCGTCCTCCAGGAGCAGCTGCGCAACAAGGACACGATGCAACGCCAGCTCGAGATCGAGCTCCAGCAGCAGCGCGTCAAGCTCGAGCAGGTCGTGCGCCAAAAGGAGGCCGAGATGCGCCAGCTCGAGATTCAGTTCCAAGGCCAGCGCAACCAACAGCAACAGCTCCTCCAGGAGCACGAGGCGCAGCAGCACAAGCTCCAGGATCTCCTCCAGCGCAAGGACCAGCGCGAGCACCAACTCGAGTTTGAGCTCCAGAAGCAGCAAGATTTCCTCAAGTACCAGCTCGGCCTGAAGGAGAAGGAGCTCAAGTCGTTCTCGTCATCCCTGCAGCAAAAGGAGTACGAGCTCGAGCAGATGCGCGTCGAGCTACAGAAGCAGCAAGTCATCTTTGACGAGAAGATCAACAAGCAGAAGGCCTTTGGCGACTGGAGCATGCAGCAGCCCACCTGGAAGCGCGACTACTACTACCACAACATCCGTATGTTTTTTTTTTTTTTTTTTGGCTAGATTAAAAAAAAAATGGGCGGTGCAGACGATGTCATTCCCTTCCAATGGGAGGTCTACGTCCAAGGGCTGGGCAAGCTCAACAATCTCTTTGTCTACAACACCGAGTTCAAGTCGATGCTCTACGAGTTCAACACATTGCTCCGCCAGACGCTCTCGGCCAACCTCATGTTTAGCTCGATCCCCTCCCAGGCCGTCGACCCCGCTGCCCAAAAGATCAAGGGTATGGCGATATGATTCTCTTTTTTTTTTTTGTGTTTTTTTTTTTTAAAAAAAAAAAATGTTTTCGTTTGCACAACAGGCTTCAACGAGAAGGCGTTCATGCGCATCTTTGACTATGAGCTTGATGATCAGAGCCGCAAACTCCTCGCTGTCCAGTGGCAGGACTTTTTCCGTCGTCTCTACAGTACCGAGGTATGTTGTGAATTTGTGCAAGAAAGGGATCATAAACTTTTTGTTTTGTTTTTTCAGGATGTCCTCGACGGTTTCAAGACTCTCTTCTTCGCATTTGACCTTATGGGCAACAACGATATGATTGACGAGCTTCAGCAAAAGGAGGTTTGGAAGTGCATTCAGTCAATCGAGGGTCAGATGGTAAGAAGTATCATTTCGTTTTTGTCTCTTTTTTAAAAATCGAATTGTTTTCAGGGTGTCAACTTCCACAAGTTTTACGAGTCGCTCATCGACATCAACCATCGTGCAAAGGATGACGTCCACTTCTGGGAAGAGCTCGAGATCCTCAAGTTTTACGTCTGGCATTCCCTCAACGACTTTGAGTGGGTCGAGTCTGCCGGTACCTGCTGTGTTTCAAATTGTATCCAAACAGTTTCTTGTTGTTGTTGTTTTTAGAATTCACCGACTGCACCCTCGCGATGATCATTCGCTTCCGCCTGCTGGCCCATCGCCACGGCCAGACCGTTTCACGTGCTCTGCTCAAGTTCAACTTTGTCCTGGAAAAGTTCCGCAACAAGAGCTTTACTGCTCCGGTGGCGACTCAGCAGTTCCAGCAAAATGTCGCGTACGAGCCCCGCGACATCTTCTACTATGACCAAGGACGTCCCACTCTCAAGCCCGACTTTTTGGAGCAGTTCCGGTAAGTTTGGAAATCGTAACAAGATCTTATTTTTTTTTCAAAAAACAGCACCCTCTTGCTCCCCACGGTGATCGACAATCTCAAGTGCCTCAAGACACCTCGAGTGATCGGTTCGGATGAGACGCTCGATTACGAGGTGACTTTCTTTTTTTTTTTTTTCCCCTTCTGTTTTTTAATTTGTACTCTTTTTTTTTGTTGTTTTTGTTTTTTTCCTTCTTGCGTCGTAGATTGACAACATCATCTTCTGCGGCTCCAACGTGAGCGCTGACAACGTGCGTATCGACACCCTGGCCCTCGAGAACGTCGACGTCACTGTCAATGTCGTCGATCAGCACGCGACCATTGCCATCACTTTCAACAACGTGATCGCCAAAATCGACGACGTCAAGTTTGCGTATCGCCGCAAGCAGGTAATGCCCCTTGATGCTTCTGGAAAAAAAAAGATTTATGTATGTACGGCAATAAAAAGGTTGCTCAAGAGGACCGCGGCTACATGGAGATCTCGTTGTACGGCAACGCGTGCATCGAGTTGGAACTCAAGCCGTGCTCGACCATGGGCAAACGTCTCTTCAACGTCCAACGTGTCCGATGCGATGCTTCAAAGATTTGCTTCCTGAGTGCCCGCAACGACCTCAATGGGTATCGCCGTATTTATTGCCGTGCGAAAATTTATGAACTTTCTTCACCCATGTAGCCTCAGCCAGAATTTCAAGCCGATCATCGAGATGAAGGTTCATCGCGCCATCGAGCAAGCGGTCGAGGATATCTTCTGCAAGATCGTTGAGCAGGTATTCCAACCATTCTTTCCTTTCCTCTATTTTTTTGTTCATTTTTTTTTAAAAAAAAATTTTTCTCTCAAAAGGTCGACACTGTCCTCATCAACGACTACAAGTGGCAGATCTCGTCCAACACGATGGAGAAGCTCGAGAACTACGAGCAGAACACGCTGTACGGAAAGGGAGGCATCACTCAAGGCACTCGCTACGGCTTTGGTGGTGGTGCCAGCTCGTCGACGTCGGTTCCTGTCAACTATGGCAATGAGAACTTTTGAAATTATCATCTAATGTTTTTTTCTTATGTTCTGTAAATACCATTTTATTCTATTTTTTATTTTATTTATTGTGAAAAATACGAAAAACATTATGTGCAAAAGCTAATCAAACGTGACGGGTCCGTCGTCCTTCTTCTTCTTACCGCTGTCGTATGGCCGACACAGGAAATAGCTTTTATGTAAATAAAAAAATAAATTAAGAAACGAAAGGGTTAATAAATAAAAGTATAAAAAAAAAAAAGAACAGAAACGTACAAGAACGAGAGGACGATGACACCAAGCATGACGAAAATGTAGATGGTGTAGATAAAGTGGAGACCGCGCATGTTGTTGATCTGGATGGTGAATGTGGACGCGACAGCGGTGAAACGGACATAGTCAGAAAAGGCGACGGCGCAGAGTTGAACAACGGCAAGGGAGCCGGTGAGGAAAAGCCAGGTGTTGAAGAGGAGCGAATTCATCAGGGTATTGTTGAGTTCGAGAATGTACAGAGTAAAGAACACGAAACGGACACCGAGCTTCATGCTACCCTTGAGGATGCACAGCAATAGGTAGAAAGCAAATATTCTGAAAGACAAAGGGAAATATTAAAACAAAGAGGGTGACAAAAAATCGCATGTCGTACCCATAGGCGCAGGGACCAGCGAACGGCGCCTGGTCAAGCTGCTCAAACATATTGCTGAGCAGAGGGATAATGGGTTGATCGCCAAGCGACACGGGCACTTGGGCCAGGCAGAATTGAAGTACCCACATGAACGAGAGGCTCACCGAAATAATTCCAAAAAACAGCTTGGACCAATGCCAGATGATGTTGCCACCTTGGTTCTGGTACGACTCTTCCAATTTCTTGTAGTCGGTCTCCAGCAGATACACCTTGGATTGATATTCTTTGGCACGGGCCTCTGCTTTGCGTTTGAGCTTGCGCTTCTTTGCAGCTTCGGCCTGCCAAAAAAAAATTTTGTTTTGTTTTGTTTTCGTTTGCGAAATTGTTTTTTTCGATGTCAGTGCAAAACAAAACAAAACAAACAAAAAACATACCGCTTCCTTTTCCTTTTTGATTTCAATGCCCTCGGAGAGGAGCTTTCTTGCACGGTTGCCGACGAGCTGCTTCATCTTTGTGTACTCGGTGAGCTTGATTGGCTTTGGTCGGTACAAGAATCCTTGGATGAGATCCTTTTTCGTAAGGGACGAAGAAAGACACTTGATTAACTCGCACAAAGAACAAAAAGGGCGGACGCACCATAGGGACAGCAATAATGCCAACGCCACCGAAAAACACAAGTGTGAGCCAGCCAAAGAGGTTGATGACAGCAATGATGTAGACGATTGGAGAAACACGCAGACTTATCGTACGTGCGTACGAAGTGCAGACTGGACCTGTTGACGATCCTTGGCAATAGGAACTAGCACTTATGGCACTCGAGAACGGAACCAGTGGTGCCTAAGTCGCGGAATTAGAGGAATCATAGCAGGAGAAAGGCGTACCGAAAGCACGGTCACTGGTAAATCCACGTAACCATAGAACCAATAGCATACGATGATGATGACCACAGCCAAGATGAAGAGAGGGCTGAGCCACGTGAGGGCATGGACAACCTGGTTTGTTTGCAGGTTAGGAGGGGGGTGCAAAGCAATGGGTTGGATGATGCACCTGGTGACGCCAGGTGTCGTTTTCATCGTCTTCCGATAGGCCTTCGTAGTAAAAGTAGGCAAAGGGGATGACGGCGAAGAATAGGACGATGCTGATGAGATAGAAGGCGTACTCGAGTTCTTTCATCGGGAAGAGGCCAGTCGCATTGATGAGCCCTGCCTGTGTTGCTACATCAAGTGGCATCAACAGGACGTTTGCGCATGCCACCACTGCCAGAAGTTGCACAGGTCAGGTCATTCTCTGCTTGACAGGGGAAAAAAAATAAAAACAAACGCACCGACACTAAGCACGACAATGATCTTGGGGAACCAGGCAACGTTCCTGTCTTCCGGGTGCTGAAAGTACACGACGAAATACACGGCTCCGACCACAATGGCCTGTTGTATTTCGAGTTACGTCAGCACAATACAAAAAAGCAGCAGCTGCTGCGTCACATACGAGGAACGCCACTACCGACGTGACCACGAGGACAATGTCGGAGGCGTTGATCGACACTGATTTATTTTTTTGGGGGGGGAGGGGGATTTCGAGTGAAGGCGTCGTCGTAAACGGAGAAGGTGTCGGCAGCGGAACGGGTCAGCACCAAAGAAGCAGCAGCAGCGTCAGCACCATCGCCACCACCACCAGGACCAGCATGCAATTCAAGATACAGTAAGAGAGAGGGAGAGGGGGGCTGTTAGAGTAGTGCAATGATTGGTTTTTGACTGTTCATACTCCGCAGAGGTCAGCCTTTCGTTGGGTGCGTCAGTTCGATAAAATGGTCGCTGTGTTTCCGGGCAGGTGTTGACACCCGTTTTGCCCTGTGTATCTCTCTTGTACTGGCTTCAGTGTGGCCGGCTAGAGTGCGTTGGGGTGGTAGGGTGTGGTGGCAGATGCAAATCTCGGAGCAGGGTTGACGAGGTCGCGTTGTGTTTGGCTGTTTGTTATCATCAGAACACTGGCAGCCCCTCGTGCCAACTGACCTAATCTTACGGTTGTACACTAGATGAGCGACGCCGGTGCGGAGGACAGCGGAGCCGACTTTGTGCAACCATGGGCGCCCAACGTAAGGGTCGACCCGTTTGTCGGCGCACCGAGCACGTTCAGCACCGAGCAGTTGGTAATGGACATGCAGCTCGCCTCGCGACACACTCGTCCAAACGGGAAGACGACGCCAGCGGCGCCGAGTACCAGCAGCAGCAACTTTACGCTGACGCGAAGCGGCAGTACAACTGTAGTCACCAACAATAACAGTAGTGGCAGCAGAGCAAACTTGCTGTCAAGATCCGATGGCGCAAACGCTGCGAGCAGACCCGACACAAGCAGCAGTTTCCACGGGGGAAATGGAGTCGACGCCAGCAGGCAGGCGTTCATCAACAGTGGCCGCCGCTCGCCGTCGACGTTGGCCATGCTGACCGACGATGACATCGGCCCTGATCCATTGGAGCAGGCGTCCGACATGCTCTTCCACAACGCGTCCAGTTACAGCATACCCAGCCTGAGCTATAGCGTCAGCAGTCTCTCGGACATGTCGTTGTCTTCGCTGACGCAGCAACAACAGCAAGAGCAATTGCAGCAGCACGAGGACTCGCTTCTTCAACAAAGCCCGGGCGACTTTGACCTTCTCATGCCACCTGTCCCACTGACCATCTCTGACTCGGACGGGAACTCGGACGGGGCGGCGGGGCGTTACGAGATCCTTCCCGACATCGATGGCTCCCTTGGCGTGCTGACCAATGAGAAGCGTCTCGTACGTTACAAAATACTTTCAAAAATAGAATTCAAAAACAAAACAAACAAAAAAATGTATCAAGTCTCCCGTATCTCCTCCCGTCATAAACCGCGTACGTTTTTTGGTATTTTTGCCAACTAAATTCTTACCCTTTTCTTTGCATACTTCCGCAGGGACCCTCGCCTCGTCTGGTCCGACAACGTTCGTCGCGCGATATGGATGCATACATTGCAAGCACGGTATTGTATTATTCAGCAACTCAAATTTCACACTCGATTCAACCTGCAGGATCCAAAGGAGAGGTTGAAGCTCGTGCGGCAACGCAGCTACTCGAATCCTGTTGTCCCGACAATTCGACAACCGGCTCAAGACATTGACGATGACCGACAGATCAGCCATGACTCCTCCAGCCCCAGCAAATCACCCGTTGCTCCTCACCATCACATTGTTCCTGAGCTGACCATTGCGCCCTCTGAACCCGACATTCCGTCAGTCAATGAGGAGGAGTCGCCAGCAACAGGACAGCAGCAGTATCCTTCATTCCTAAGTTTGCACGAGGTACCCTTTTGAAGCGCGCAAGTGAATGATCTCAATCGTCCGTCTTTCATCACTAGCTCCGGGACCATTTCCCCAATGGTGGGGCATTGGAATTGAACATTCCCATTATCAACGTCAATGAGCTGGGGTTCGACGACAATCATGTGAATTCAGACTCTCGATCGGGTACGTGGATGGAAAAGCAGAGGGGATAACAGCTAACAAGACTTGCATAGTGGCTTCGTCGGACCGCTCCAACTCGCCGTTTTACGAGGAAGAAATCCAAAGGAATGCCCATATACAGATGGCACGCTTGCAACCAGTCCGCCGCATGTCGTCTCTACCCGACCGTTTGTTTTATTTGGAAAAAACAATTTTTCTTTATGAACGAAATAAATATAAATAAATAAAATTTCAGATTACGGGTCTTCATCTTCGCGCACCGAGGCCAGGCACGAACAGCGCCAGTTTTTATCATCGGACAACCTCTTGGGAAACTACGAGTACCGCTCAACACTCGAAGACGCCATTACATACACGTACGACTCTCCTCAGCAGCTTCAGCCATCTCGTCCTGCACAGGCACAAGCACAGTCAGTATTGGCTCCTCACCAACGACGCCGTCCCATTGGAGCTCAGTCGTCGCTTTCGTCCTCAACGTCGTATTCTTACCAGCAAGATGAGCCCCCGCAACAGGAACCAGGAAACCCCAACGTTTACGGCTACCAACAGCCGGCGCAACAATCAGGTGACTATTCTTACCATCGGTCTTCGCCACAACCGCAACCGCAACAACACTATCCACTCCCACAGCAGCAGGCTCGAGCTCTTTCACCTGGATCGGTAAGTCTTTTTAAAGAACGGAAATATGAAATAAGAAACCTCTCATTTTTTTTTTCCGCCGACAGCAATTGACGACACAGCAGATGATCCTCGATAATATCCGTAGTCGCTCGCCCAGTCCATCGGCGTTTGTTCATCAACAGGCATCTCTATCCACAGCTGTTCCGGCAAGCGGTGGTCGGACGTTCCTCGCTCCGCGGACATCGGCGAGTATTCCGAAGCAACCCACGCGTCGCGCGTTTTCGTATGGAGCCGAGCGAGAGGACCTGACGTTCACCTTTGACCAGAGTCTGCCTGTGCCGACAAACAGTCTCATTCCAATGTCGGCAAGCCAAAGCCCGCGTGTCAGCCCTACTGGATCGCGCGGACCCAGCCCAACCTTTTCCGGACGGCTTAGTCCACTCCCCGCGAGCACGACTGGGCGTCTGAGCCCAACCGCTGGCGCTCGTACCAGCCCGACAGCTCGGATGATCTTGCCAAGGGTCGGAAGTCCTGGATCGGCTGGGACACCTCTAATGCCCCCTGCCTTGTATCAAAATCAGGTGTCACCGCAAGGACACATGACCGTAACGATCCCGATTCCGCCACAGCATATGGTGCCGCATCTAGCACAGCAACATCAACAGCAGCCGCCGCCGCCGCCGCCGCCGCAGCAGCAGCAGCAGCAGCAGGCGGCGCAACGGGTTTGGACTTGGGTGGACTCGACGAAAAGCGCCCCGTTTGGCCGCAAAGGGCACAAGTAAAAATTGTAATTTTTTCTATTCATGAGCCGTAAAGCTAGAAAAGAGAAGAGAAGCCTGAGTAAAGGCTGAGAAGAGACGCCTGAGTAAAGGCTGAGAAGAGAAGCCTGCGTAAGATTAAGATCAAAAAGAAAAAGGAAAAACAGTTTTCACCTTCACTTCTTGCTGTCTTGATGCAAACATCCTCACCTGCCGCCGCCGCGTTCTGGCACGACGACTTGTCCGTGCACACGGTTGCCTCGTCTGCCCCTGCTGCCTCGTCAGGGATGCATGCGCCACAACATCACCAGCAGTCGGCACGGCTCGTCAAAGTCAAGGTGGATATCGTGCGCATGCGACGCATAGTCGGCCTCATTGGCTTTGTCGATGCCGTGCTCGTCCTATTCCTGTTCCTGTTCCTGTTTAGCGCGAGCACATTCGCGTCGATTGTCGAGTGGTTTGATCTGCAGGTACGCACGCTCGCAGCAGCGCAAGTGCCATTACACTAATCTCAACGACAAAAAGGTCCTGGGTTTCCAGTTCAACAACAGTCTGTTTGACCTGCTGTGCCTGAGCTTTCTTCGCTTTGTCCTCCTGACTCTGTACGCCATCGACTTTGGGGTACCGCTCTTATTGCTCTTCTTCCCTCCACCCATTGGGTCTTAACTACTACTGCATCGTCCAGTATTTCGGTCTGTTTGCTTGGGCCCTCCTGCCGTGCCTCTTGTCGATTCCTTACATTGTCGTCAAAGCATTGTTTATCCATTTTGCGACGGCATCGGGGCTTCGACAAGCCATACTCATGTTTTCTTTGATCGTAGCCTTTATTGAGTCGATCCTGCTCGTGTATGGCATGATGCTGCACCTGAGGTATGGCATGCATGATTTGGGCCTATTATTTTCTAAAGAAAGACACAAACAAACTAGAAAGCACTACTCAAAAACGGCCAAGTTCTCGTCGAGCTCAAAGCAAAAGAGAACGATGCAGACGTTTTCTCTTAACGCGGATGATGAACACACACCCTTGTTGCACAACTCGGCACTCAAGTCGGCCTACGCGAACGTGGCGCCTGCTCTGGACATACCATACAACAGACGTGAGCGTTCGATCTCGTTTGCAACGGCCAATGAACTTGTACTGCGTTTTGCTTTATTGAAACTTTAAACTGACTCGATTGCGAGATAGACCTTTGCCACCCCAACCGAGTCTCCCGTTGAAGGCAACGGATTCCACCAGGACAACGATCACCACAAAGATGATGATGAGCACGGTCCCAAGCTGCGTTTTGAGAATGTGGATGCAAAGGCAGCGTTGTCTGGTAAACAATAATTAAAAAATAAAAATTCAGAGTTGAAGAAAAATAATTCTTACAGAACTCGAAAAAAACAACACGTGCCCGATGCACAAGCTCATCCTGCGAGGTGTATACCTTTCCTGGGATAATCAGTTTGCGGACGCTCATGCCGAGCTTGAAAAGTTTGCGCCATTTTCGCCACGAAGTTTGCTCCATGTCGCCGAAATCAACCTGGTCAAACAAGCAATCACCGGCCGTCTCTCGGAGCGCGACAAACTTTTGGCCAGTTTGGACAAAGTGGACGCTGTCGTGGCGCAAGTGCTTGCGAATGAAAAGAACTTGGTACAACATTAAAACTAAACGTGTCATTTAAAAAAAAATTAATTTATTTATTTATTTATTTATTTATTTATTTATTTATTTATTTATTTATTTATTTATTTACAGGAATCGTATGCTCACAAGATGCAGGATGCTCTTGGCAAGTATGAAGCTGACCACAGGGAGGGAATCAACTGGCCCACCATCATGAGCCCGTCTGCCCTCGCCAAAAACTACAAATGGGATGTGGAGGTATAGGATTTGTTTGTTTGCAGTTTCCTTAAAGAAACATCAAAACCCACAGATCGTTGCAGCGGACTCCACCCTGTGGAGATCACTCTTTCAAATAGGCGGCGGACAGGAGCTTCGAGGTGCGTACAACTTGCGCCGAGCTTGGAAAATGTACGATGCACTTCAAACCGAGATGAACGCGGAGCGTGCAAAATCGCCATCTTCCTCCTTGTCTATCTCCATCCATCCTGGAGTTGAAGATGCGCTCAAGTTTGGCGTGGGCCTGTTTTACTTTTTGGTCTCAATGGTATCATGAAAGTTGTTTTTTTTTAACGAGGTATGCATTGAGGAAAACACATATAATTCAATACAGGTGCCAGGACAGTTTTTGTTTATCCTCGAGGCGATGGGATTCAAGGCCAACCGCGATCTTGGTATCCAACTCCTGCGTGACGTGCAAAGGGTGCGCTCTTTTTCTTTTGGAAAGTAAAGAACCTGATCAAGTCCACTAAAAGAACGGCGGAATCCGCGCACCCATCGCTTCACTCGTTTTGCTGATGAACTACCTCTTCATTCCACGCGCACTCTCAGACGTCAAGGAACTCCTTGGGAACGCCGAGCCAATTATACGAGAATGCATTGGAAAAATGCCGTAATGCAGTTTGCAAACACGAAACGTTTTTTTTTTTTGTTTTTCTTTTTGAACAGACACGACTATTTTCTTTAGGAACGGTACTCTCTATCTTCTTATGGCAAGCCACTACGTTCGAAAAACAGGCCAAGTGGATGATGCGATCCCGTACCTCAACAAGGCGATCAGCAACTGCGGCCAAATCGGCTTGGTATTAAATAATTAAAAAAAATTTTTTTTTGCTGATTTGCGCTGTCTATTGTAGCAACCAAACAACTACCTTTTCGAGCTTGCGCTATGCTACTACATGAAGCTGGATTGGGTGGCCGCCGCTAGAATTTTTGAGGGCCTGCTGATGGATGAGACAAATCATTTTGAGATGTACGCGTACAATTTTTTATTTCTCCTTTTTTAACATTCTTTACTCTAGGAAACCTCTTGCGGCAATGCAGTTGGCATCGTGCTACATTGCTGTCGGAAGGGAGGAAGAGGCATTCGCTCAGATTGGCCGTGTTCCCAGCTTGATTGTCAACAATAGCAACCGGTTTGCAAAGATCGCCAAGGCGAAGGCCGAGCGCATCTACAAGAGGCACAAGGCCCCATTCCTCGCTTTTGACTTTTTGTACCTGCGCCGTGACATGGCTCATCAAGGTATTTTCGCTTGGTTTCGTATTTTCCAGCCTTGGTTAAACCGTCCTAGGCACCGAAAACCTTCAGCGATCGCTCAAAATCCTCGAGAATCTGGAGCCTGTAACACAGGGAGACGTGGAGTCGCGCGCCCAGTTTGTGCTCTTGTACGGAGCCAATCTCAAGTTTCTCAACCGCCTTGACGAGGCCTTGACTGTCCTGAGCGAGATCAAGCAGATCGAGAAGCAAGTGAAAGAAGTAAACAAATAAATAAAATTTTATGCCTAAGTCTCTCTCCCACCCACCCCGGCAATCGTAGGAGCGCTACACCATCCCCTTTTGCTACTACGAAATCGGCGAAATCATGTACAATCAAAAGCGTGTCGCTGATGCAGAACACTACTTTAGCCTCGTCAAGAACTTTAGCGGCACCTATGACGTATGTTCAGTTGCTTCCATCCTACCCGCACTTACCAACACACACCTCCCATACATAAATAAATAAAAATTGCAGTTCTCCGACATTTTGCGCAATCGCATTCGCCTCTGCTTTGAGCGCATCGACAAAGAAAAGAAATCTGCGGTGTAGACTCTGTTTTTCCGTGTAAAAAAGTACAAAAACAAAAACAGAGCACGACCGATTTTACTCGCTGCACAGGGAAGGAGGAGGTTAGCAACATTGCTCTTGCCAAAAGGAACGTACATCAGAGGGCGAGGGTTATCCTCAGTCACTCGGTCCTGTCGCCTGCGGGATTCCGTGCGGCTGGTGTCCTTCTGGGCATTGCTAATGCAGCGAAGGCGTGAGTTCGCCCACATCGGAATTGCCTACCGCTTGAGCGCTTGGCTGGTCTTGCTCAGGAACCCCTGGAACTTGGTCGACGAGACTGCGTAAAGCATGTTCGAGAAAAATCGTGGCACATGGCGTAGCCATTTTACTGGTTGCCTACCCAATGGATCGCTCGATCGCACCCCCCAAAAAAGGAAATCCAAAATCTTTCTACTGCCGCAGACATGTGCCGCAGACCTCCTCCTCCTCTTCCGCCGGCCCCCAATGCCCCAACCCATTCGACTGAGGGAGATAGCTCTTTTTGCTCCAAGTCACGCAGGGTCGCAGAGTCCATTTCCGCGCCAGTGGGTCCAGTGGTGTTTTTTATGAGCAATGTGACATGGCTTTCACGTACAGGACGCGCTCTGAAGAGCCCCAAAGGTTAGGCAGGAACGCTGCCGCAGACCCACCATGCTTCGGTGCTGCGTTGCTTGCTTGCTTCTTCTTTGGTGTGTGTGGTTTTCAGCGCACTGTTTGTGTGTTTCTGTCGTTGCCGCGATATACGCACTCCTCTCGCTATGCTCACGTGTCCCGTGATGTCCCGTGGTATATTTCTTTTGTTCCCTCAAGCCAACTGTCAAGGCACAGTAAAGTGCTCGAGAGATTGGTGACTTCTTTTGCTACACACCCTATTCCCGCCCAGCTGTGGCAACTTTTTCGTCGTGTTAATATTGCTCATCCCCCGATTAAAAATGAATTGCAATTGATTGACCAATCTTCCTTCCCGAGTTCTGATTCTTTTTTTTTTCTTCTTTTTTTGGTCACCTCACCTTGAATACAGCGCATAGGTAACCCTGCGCACGCGAGGGGCCGACTTTGTGTCTGTCTTCACCGGCACGTCAACGAGGGGTACGATCCTTTGCAGCTTTGGCTGTGTTAAACAAATACAACGAAATCTAGCAAATGAGCACTTCCAACAACTCTTCAACACCCGGTTCAGCCTTCCAAGCGGCTGATGAGAGGAGCACACCTCGGGGCCGACGGTCTTCGTCGGAGGTCTCCAATGACGCCGAGGAGGAGGAGGACGAGGACGAGGAGGACGACGACGAGGACGAGGACGACGAAGATAACGACCAAAGTGATAAGGACCATGGGGACGAACCGACGAGCAGGCGCAGGAGGAGCGTCGGCGGACCCAAACCCAGCAGCAGCAGCAGCCAAGTAACGAGCGACAGTGGACCGACTGTCCAGCGACGGCGGCGTCGTTTCAAGCCAGTGTCCAAGGCCTGCCTCCAGTGCAAGACTTCTCATCTTGCTTGCGACAACACACGGCCGTGCCAACGATGCGTCCACTTTGGGAGAGAGCATTTGTGTACCGACACTATCCAGAAAAAACGCGGGCGTCCCAAGCGATTCAAAGGCGTCCTCGGTGGTAAGCACACAAGTAAAGGTTCCTTTTCTAACCAACGTTTCTTCCTTTTGCGGCAGAGACCATTGATCTAGCGCCGCAATCGCATCTTCCGCGCCATCACCGCAACCTCTCCCTCGACCAGAGTCTACCGCCGCTTTTGCCAGCCAGTGGGCACGAGCCACAGTTTCATCATCGCCATCTCCAACCGCAGATGATAAACGTGGGCCGCCCTCCATCTCCGCACCACGGTGCCCTGCTCTACCCCATGGCAACCCCAAGTACCAGTGGCAGCAGGCTCGATTCAATGGGCGTACCTACAAGCCAGAGCGAGCCTTCCTCGCAGCCGTATTTCCACGACAGCGTCAACAGCTGGTTCCGACCCTCGTATTCGCCGTTCCCGTTGTCAGCGCAACCTTTGCCAAGTTCACCAGCGCCTTTGCGACCGTCTGCATTATCAGCATCGTCAGGTGCGGCGTCCCCCTCGAACCTCAGGATTGGCGAGCTCATCTATGCCTTGTCGACGTCGTCCTCTGCCACAGCAACTTCAGGCCTCCTGCCTTCTTCGATGCCCTCGTCGCGATCCACGTCGTCATCTGGCCAGTCTACCGCACTCACGTCTCCGCACCTTTCGTACTTTCAGCCGTCTCCGCCTCTGCAGACACATCAGCTCTTTGGGGGTGCCTACGCTCCCACGCAGCAGGCAACTGGTAACTCGACCCTAGGCCTCAGCATGCCAAACAACTATGTACCACTGGACACCTGGCGGCCGACAATGGCGCAGCATCAAATGAGCCCTTTCGTGTCGCTGTTGTCGGCGGCGGCAACGTCATCGTCATCGTTATCAAATAACACAGCAACGATTGCATCTTTGCCTGCTCCCGATCCGGCTCAACTGCCTGCCAGATCCTCGATCCATTCACTGCTGAGTCCGGCGCCGGATCCGATGTCATCTTCCACCGCTTCTTCGTCATCGCCGACGACCTCACCCCCATCGCCTATGCGTGCGAATAAGCTCGACGCCAACGCTGATGAGGTGGCGACAACCCCTCTGACGGAAACGTAAGTTGATACGGTTTAAATGAAAAGGCTTCCACCCCTTGCTATCTTTCTCCTTCTCATCAAAAACATCCTCATGCACCGCTTTGACTCTTAGAAAGACTATTTAAAAAACAAAACAAAAAACAAAAAACAAAAAAAAAAAATAGATGCCTGCAGTTGAGACATGTCTCCTGCGGCCCTTTCTTCTCCCTTTGATTCCTCTTGTTTTCCTATGCTAATAATGATGATTGCACACACAATAATGATCAATGAACTTTTGAACTCGCTTGAAGATGAACAATTTTTTTTTATATTTTTTGTGTAGGAATAGAAAAGAAAAACTTGACAGGCTCAAAACTTGCTTCGACGCAGACGGGCACGGTAGCCCTCGAGGACGTCCTGGTACTGTTCAACGAGACCCTCCACGCCGTTCCAGAGGGCAAGTTTGGATTGATCGTGAATGGTGCGCTGGATTTTAATGTAGGTCAGGATTGCTGTTTTCAAATAAAGAACTTACCTGAGCAACCCACACGGCCGAGTTGCATTTGAAACCCGAACCAAACGCAATCTGCCAAATGCGATCGCCACTCTTGACGAGGTCGTGGTTTTCAATGAACGAGAGCTCATACCAGATCGACGAGGACGAGCTGGGAAAAAGAATGTTTTTTTTTTATTTTTTTTTAATTTTTTTTTTTAAAAAAATGAAAAGATAAAAAAAATTGTTGGTTTCCGACATACGTATTTCCAACACGGTTAAGAGTTGCGCGTGAGGGGAGGACATGCTTGGGTTCGAGCTTGAGGTTTTGCTCCAACCCGTCGATGACAGCACGTCCGCCAGCGTGGATGCAGTAGTGCTCGACGGCCTTTTTGAAGTTGGGCGTGTAAGGCTGGACGTCGCGGCGCTTGAGGATCTTTCGCTGGACATAGTTGATGAGGAACTTGGCCTGCTCGCCCAAGGGCAGAATGAGTGGACCGAGCATAGTCAGGTTGGTCTTGAGGGCATCACCAGCGACTTTAACAAGCTCTTTCGATAGACGCACGCCAACCACGCCGGTGGCATCCTCAGTTTGGAAGACCGAGTTGTAAGCGACGGGATCCGAGGCCTTGTGGACACGGACAGTGTGCAAGAGGCGGTACTTGGCGCGGGAGCTGTCGCGGGACTTGTTGGACAAGAGGATCGCCGCGCCACCCATTCGGAACAGGCAGTTGGACACCATCATTTCCTTAAAAGACAAAAAAAAATTATTTCGACACATTTTATTTTGCAAAGAATTACCTTTTCGTTGGAGCGATACCAATTCTGCGTGATGTTCTCGGTGCTGATAATGACGGCGTTGCTGTTGGGGTGGACGTGCAAGAGATCCTTGGCGAGGTCGAGAGAAATGACACCGGCGCTGCAGCCCATGCCAGCGAGATTGTAGTTGCGGATGTTTTCACGCATCTTGTACTTGTTGATGAGCTAGACGGTAAGGAGAAAGACAATCAATATGGGGGTTCGCAGATGCGTTATGTTGTACCATGGCAGCCAGGGAGGGCGTGGGGTTGAAGAGGGAGCAGTTGACAATGAGGATGTCGATATCCTTGAATGTGATACCAGTCTTGGCACAGAGCTCTTCGAGGCAAGTGCCCATAACGTAGTCAGCCTCGATACGGGCAGCGTCCATGTTGCAGACTGGGGGAAAGTCGTGCATGGCTATTACGATAGAAAAAATTGCACGAAAATTCCTTAAAATAAAGTATAACAATAAAATAGAAATACCGGCAGGGAAGTATGTCTTGAAACCCAGACCAGAGCGATGCAGGATCTTCTCCTGGAAGTCTTCGGATTCTTTGGTGAAAATCTTGAGGCGGCGAGTCACATCCTGCAATAGACATTGGCGGATTCAAAAAAAAAAAAAATTTTTTTTTTGGCATATTTCGTACCATGAACTTTTCGTGCGAGATAATGTACTTGTCTTCGGGATGGAGAACGGCAAAGTCGATGAGGTAGACCTTGTTGCCGCGCATGAGGAACCCGATGACGAAAAGGATGAGGGCAGAGACGAGACCGACGAGCACAAACAAGTCTGTCTCGAGTGTCGTCAGCGACTCGGCGAGGGTCTACGTGTTTTTTTTTTTTTTTTTTTTAAGACAAACGAGAGGACTTGGGCTGGGTGGGACGAATGATTGTAGTACCTCATAGCGTCCGAGCAAGGCTACGCGAGCCGCCTCGATGCCCCAAAGCAGGCGAGTCGAGTGCGTCCACAGGAGCATGCCCGACAGGGCAAACACAAGCGCATAGAGGAGGCGGCGTTCGGCAAACGAGTGGTGGTGGAAGCCCTCCTTGACCTCGCGAAAGTCCACAGGTCTGTACAAAACAGTGGTGCGCACGTGCGCACGTGCGAATGGCGTGAGTCGTTTCACGTGTCGATTTCAGCACACGTACCGCTCGTTCGTCACACCGACGTAGCGGTAGTCCTTGGTCGTCACCGCGGGGGACCCGTTGGCGTTGAGCGGCGGCGGCGGCAGCTGGTCTTTCGACTTTTCTTGTGCAGAGTCGCTCATCCTCGGGTCTCTTCTGTTTTTGTTTTTTGGAGTGAGCACCGTGAGAAATCACAGGCAGGCCCAGCTACTCTCTCGCTTCTCGCAGACACACAATAGTCACTCTGAGCTCTGAGAGGGGGGGGAAAAAAAAAGAAAACAGAAAGGCCGCGTGACCCCTCCTCGTTGCAACAACTTTACAAAACTAAGTCAGACGACCTGCGGTGACTGTGCACCTGGCTGGTCGCATGACTGATTGCATTTTTTTCAAAATTTGTTCATCGTTTCGTGAAAGAGGCAGCCAAAGCAGAGAGGGAGGCGATTGTCTCTGGGGGATCAAGAGACCAAATAGAATGCTCGACAGTCATGTCGAGCGTAGTGTTTGGGACAGGAGGTGGAGTGGACAGTGACAGTACCGGCCGTACGAGACTGCGAGATTTGCCAATGGCGTCGCAGAGGCAGTGGGCTGCGTCGACGTAGGTCACATCACGCGATCCACTCAGCTGGAAGACGCCTGAGCGCCGCTCGCGCAGGATCCGTGCCAGCGTGGCGGCGACGAGGTCGACGGGCACGGGGGCAAGCATCATGTCCGAGAAGGCCGTCACGGGCGTGTCCGACTTGATCGACTCAGCCCAGCCACGGAAAAGAGCCAGATTGGGGGAGATGACTTTGCTCAGACGCAGGATCGCGATACAGCAAGCCGGTGTTGACGACAGCATGGCCAACAGCTCGGCCTCAGCGTCACGCTTTTGCCTGCCGTACTCGGTCACGGGCCGGGGGGTGTCCTCGCGTGGCTGCCTCGCCTTTGTCCCATCATACACCTGATCGAGGATTGAGTTGGAAAGTACGCTTGCCCTCTCGTACCTTGTCAGAGGAGCAAAACACAACGGGCACGCCGTGCCGTACCCCAAAAAACCAAGCCAGGGCGCCAACGCTCGTCACGTTTACCCTCCTCGTTCCCCCAGGATCCTTTTCACAATCGCCAAGCCTCGCCACAGCCGCACATATGGCCACGCCCCGCAGCCCCCCCGGCGCCAGCCCGGCAGGCGCCTCCCTCGACCACCACGCGTCCACGTCCGCCGCAGTACACACAGTGTTCAAGTCTAAAAAGACCACGCGACTTGCGATGCTGCTGCTGCTGCTGCTGCCGGTGCCTGCTCTCTCGGTTCGCCTCGTAGTCCCTATCACTTGTCCATCCTGCTCCCGCTCGCACAGTGCGAACAGCGTCCCGCCAACCAAGCTGTTCAGCCCAACAATCAGGGTGGCCATATTACACAAGTTGCTCTACCGTCACTGGCATGCCCCTCGACCGTGTCGTCGCAAAGTCCATCTGGGACGGCAAAGTGCCTGTTGTGCTGACCTTGGCACAGACCGACTACGCGTCGTTCAAGCAGGCTGATCCGCTCTTTGTAAGAGAAAGCTCTGTCCACTTGCCCTCCATGTTTACTCTTTTTTTTTTTTTTTTTTTGAGTAGTAAAGCACATGTTGCCGCGCTGCAGCTACTTTCCTCTGCACATTGACGAGCGGATACGCCAGCACTTTCGAGAGTTCTCGGCCAAGGGCGCAGACACGGACGAGTACTGGCTGGAGACAAACGACGTTCCTCTCAAATGGTATACACGTCGTCACACACCACACCACACCACTGGAACGCATCTTTGACACACCGTGTTTGCAAAATAGGCACGTCCCCATCGGCGTCCACTTTGACCTGCACGTCAAGCAGACGCACTTGCCCTGGCCCATCTCTGTTCATTTCAGGAACTTTCCTGCTGACAAGCTCGTGCGGCTGTCTACCTCGTCTTCCACACCGTCTTCCACACCGTCGTCAGCCGCAGCAGCAGCGGCGGCAGACGGTGGCGAAGCAGTCCAGAACCACTTTTTCTCGATGATCAAGCAGGTATTTCAGTATCGTCGTTAAGGACAGCGCATATTTATCTCTTGGCAATGCAGACGGACTATGCAAAGAACGGGTCCACTAAAAAGATGATGTCCCTGTCGAAAAACGACCAAATCCAGCTCTGGGATGGTTTCAAAACTCGTACGATAAAATCTATGGTGCCAGTGTCTGTGTTGAATTAAAAGAAAACAAATAAACGTATACAGAGCAATTTGACAAGTTTTGGTCGGTCAACTCACAGTTGATCTCGGATGGCACAACGCCTTTCAAGGGGCTTCCTGTTCGCATCTATCTCGAGTCAGGCACCACTCTACAGGTAAGTTATTTTGCGCGCAGCTTTATTGAGCCATTTGCTGTCCAGGACGTCATCCCTCCACAGACCTTGACCGGGCGACCAACTCAACTTATCGATGTCTTGCGCAAATGCATCCCTGTGCTGTTTCCTTCCGCTCCTGGTGCTCCTGCGCTGTTCCCCGTACCCGTGAAGAAATCATCCAAAGAAGCCGAGAACGAAAACGAGGAAGGCGCAAGTGCCGGGGAAGGCAAAGACGCCGCAAGGTACGTACCGGCATGACGAGCATTCTGATTCTAATTGAGAAGCACACTTTACAGTGCTCCGTCGCCAGGTATTGCTTTGCCTGCACAGCAGCAGCAGCAGCCACAGCCGGAGATTCTGTCGGCAAACGTGGTGGAAGGGCCCCCCGTAGACGTGCTCGTCCATGGTGTTAAGCCAGCCTATCAGACGCCTCTGATCTGGCTGAGCGACAACCTTAGCCACCCCGATAACTTTGTCCATATCATCGTACGCAGGCTAATGTAGACGACAGATTGTTTTGCTGTGTTCAAATTCTGCTACTTTGACGAAAGAAAATATAGAAAGGGAATCAACGTGGGGGGGGGGTTTACAAGACAAAACAAACGAAAAAGAAAAGAAAAAAAAAATTGCACACGGAAAAAAAATTTTTTTTTACGGATGCTCCTTTACTCGGTGCCAATGGCCGACAGCTTTTGGAGGACCATTCGTTTGGCCGTTCCAAACTCGCCTGCGTAAGGCGTGTACACGAGCTCGGTGCCAGGAGTTCCCTCAGCTCCTAGATTTGAAGAGATCGTAAGAACGGAAGCGACTAGAGAGGGAACCACATACCATCATTTGCAGGGGGATGGAAAATACCCACTTTGTCATTCTTGAGAGGGTACGCACGCTCCATGATTTGGAAAACGTCCTCATAGATGGAACGGTAGAAGATGGCATTCTCCACGAGCTTGTTGAGGTTCTGAAAAGGAGAAAAACAAACATTGTGAGATTTTTCAAGAAGAAAAGGGGGGAGCTTTCTTACCACTCCCGCAACCGTGCCGAGTGGACTTTTGTCGACCAGAGCTACATTGATAATGTGGTACGAAAAGTCGAACGCGTCAAAGCGGTTCTTTTGTCCAAGCAGATGGATGATGGCGCTTCCAAACCACTGGAGGCCTTCACCAAAGAGTTCACTTTATATGATTCGGAAGGGTTAGAGCCAATGCAGTTTTTGCTGGAGGCACGATACCGTGAAGTGAACTCGTTCTCGTTGAACGAAGGGGTGACAACGGCCCAGTGCGCGGCCGACCACACGCGGTAAAACTCTGTGCAGAAATCGACTTCGAGAACATCATTGGTAGGGGCCGCGCCACGCCATTCTCCTCGGAACTGCATGCAAAAAAAAAAAATTTTTTTTTTCAAGATTGACCGACAGTTTTGTCGCAAAGCTTACCGGGTCAAGAATCGTGTTAAACTTCTTGAAAAACTGGTTCAAGAGCGACACAGATGTGTTGCGCGGCTGGTATAGCTCGTCCACTTTGGCAGCCAGCTGCGTGAAAGGACCCGTCGGGCCGGCGATCAATTCGTTGGTTTGGGCTAGCACGTCCTTCAGAGAAGGGAGGTCGCTTTGAGCAGACTCTTTCGAGATGATGCCCAGGAACGGTGCCGTTTGCAAGACCAAGGTGGAGTCATGCGTTTGCTAATCAAGTGCCCATTTAGAACCAATCAAAAAAAAAAAATTAAAAAAGTGCAACGGTACCAGAACCTTGTCCAGCATATGCACGACAATCATCGTATTGCCCACTTCACGGAACGACTGGAAGACCTCCGACTTGAGGTAAGAGTAGGTCAAAATGGGCTTGAGGATGAGTGCAAAGTAGTCGTATGTGCCTGCGGCGGCGAAAAAGAAAAGTTTAATCCTGCGCCAATAATATCAAAGTCACCCTTCATATTGTTGAACAGGTACAGCGGGAGCTTGGAGGACTGGGGCATGCCGCGGATAAGCATTTGCATGTACACGGACGTGCTTGTGCCAAACTGGAGCAAACGAAAAGCCGTTAGCCGTAAACTTTTTCAGTAAAATGTATCTTATTTTTTTTTTTCGTTTGCATACCGAGGTGGCACAGTTTTGCACGAGGTCGCCAAAGATCACTGAAATGTTCTTGCGACCGACGAGCTCGAGCATGGCTGAAAAGTGAATCTGGCCAATGTAGCCACTGTGAAGATTGCAAACTTGCTGGAACGCCGAGTTCAAGCTCTGCCCATCAAGATCGGTATTAAGAAACAAAACATTTGTCTTTCCAAGTTATTTTCTGTACCTTGGTGCCGTAAAGGTAGCTTGGTGGCGGCTTGGGAGCGTGAGCGCGCTGTGTAGTATCTGCAAGAGCGACGAGCGCCTTCACAAATCGATCGGTAGTCGAGTTATAACAGTAGTTGGCGATCACGTCTGTAATCAGTTCTGTGATTGTGTGGGTGACTATGCGTCCGTTGAATGACGTGAGCGAGATATCTTCGTCAATCTGGATGCAGACAGAAGAAAGTTGTCAAAAAAAAAAAAGAAAAAGATTTTTACTACCTCGGTGAGGATGCTCTCAAACGAGTCCAGGCTCAAGTGTTCCGACAGAAGAGCGTGCGTGAGACGATTTTGGTCAATCAGGAATTTCAGGTCCTATATAAAATAAATAGAAATCAGACACAAGGCTGACAAAGTTAGTAGGGCAGATACGAGGATGCCGGTGAAATCGTTGCTCTCATAGCGTGAGACAGCAATATCAAGGGCTCGCTTGAGATTGGCAGTCATACGCTGGGCAAACAATTTGCTGACATCCACCGAGCGTCCGAGCAACTGCACATGTCGTTGCTGCAGGATCCCCTCGTAGCGGTTGCGTGGTGCGTCCCAGCGCTGATCCCCAAAGATTTCCTCCAGCATGCCCTTGTACTCTTTGCTCAGGATGATGCTGCAAGATTTGCCTTTAGTTTCAGCACGAACGTTTGTTGTTTGGGCGTACCTGGAGGCACGAGCCTTGTAGTGTGAGAAAATGTTGTTGGAGAGCTTGGCGATAAACTGGTCAAACGCGAGGTTGATTTCAGCCTCAATCTCGTCAAAGAGGAAACGGGCACGGAGTTTGTGCAGCGAACGGTGCGCGGCATCGTTGTACAGGTCGAGAGGGTACAGGACGTGCTCCATCATCTCTGCAGCATCCGACTCGAGGATGTGGTCAGTGAGGATCCATGGGAGGGACATTTCAATGGGGAACTGTATATCGTGTCAAGACGAAATTTCATTAATCATAGTAAAAACGTACCTGAATCTCCTTGCTGATCTCGAGGTAAAACTCTTTGAACCAGAGCTCGGACAAGTCACCGCACTGCTGCAGCGTATCTGGTTTATGCAAGGAAAAAAAATTAAGAGGACAAGGTTCTTCCTCTTGGTAATTTACCTGAAAGGTTGAGCATGTACGGGAAGTAGTACGAGTCGTTGAAAAAGCTCTGGAGGTCGGCCGCCTGGTGGCTGGTAAGATCGGTCTCCTTCATGAAGCCACCTTTCATGCCGGGTGACTTTTCGTTGAAGGTCGAGTCGAGCAGGGCACGGATGTACACAAGCTGGGTCTCCGAAACACCAGTGCTCTTGCCAGTCAGCTGGGCGCCTCCGAGGGCTGGTGATGATCCACGCTTGCCCATGGCAGTGTTCTTTTGGCCGGCTCCGGCTGCGTCAAACCCTTCGATCAAGTCGGCCGAGAGGTCCCGCACAAGCAACAGGGCGCTAGAAAAATAAATAGTTGTATTACGGAGTGAGGTGCAGAAGAGACGTACTTGAGGATGCCCTTTTTCTTCTTGGCAGCGTGAGAGACGATCTCGGCAAAGGGCCCGTTGAGGAACAGCTGGAGCGAAAAGTAGGCATGCTGAGCAAGAATGTCGTTGGCCCATGAGAGTGCTTGGTTCATGACGCCCTTGGCAGTCTTGACCATGCTGATAAACTACCAAGGTATTTTTTTTTCTTTTGAGAATTTGGTTCTTGGCTACTTTTCTTACCTCAATGAGGACAAAGCGCTCGGCACTGTTGTAGTTGTATCGCACGACCTTCTCGTAGTCGGTGGCAGTGTCAGGGCAGTCTGCGTTGGCATACGGCGTTGTCGGGTTGGAGAACTTCCAGGCACTCTGTTCGAGGATCAGAGCTGTCCACTTGGAAACGAGCTTGCACCCCTTGAGGAAGAGGTCATAGACAGTGCGCGACCGTTGGGGCGACAATGCCTTGGCCTGCGTAGCAGACAGCTGCGACTTGAGCTTTTTTGTTTTGTATGAAAACATCAACTAAAAAAAAGTAAAAATATTTTTTTTTTTGGGGGGGGTACCTCGTTGCTGAGGATGCCAAACTCGGCCACAAACTGGCGATACTCGCTGCGCGTCTGGTCGACAAAGGTCGTGAGCATGTAGCTCTTGCGCAGGTTCTCGTCGTTGGGATCGTATGTCCACTTGGAATCATCAATGTTTTTGGCCTTTTTCAGGATGGACACGATTGTGGTCGAGAGATCTCCAAAGAGCGGGATGACCGGCTTCTCCTTGAAGATCTTCCCAAAGTGATCGAGTTTAATCTTCTTGTTCTTGAGGATGCTGTTTTTCTCGGTCGCGTTATCTTGGTCGATCAAATAGAGGCCAAACGCCATGGCCTAAACGCAATAGACAAACTTATGGGTTGTGCCATCGACCCAAATTGACAGATACCTTTAGAAGCATGTGCTTGGTCTCAGGGAAGATGTACATGTTTTCGTCGTAGAGCTCGGAGCAGAGGTTGACGAGTTCCACGAGTGAATCCTTATGTGATACTTTAGAGAAAAAAAATTTTTTTTTCTTCTTTTTTTTTTTTTCGTACCTCGCACTGAATCGACGACACTTCCTTTTTCAGCTGGATGGAAAAGGAATCGTGGGACGCTAGGAACATGTAGAGCTATTTTTTTTTTTAATTAATTATTTTAATAAAAAAAAAACTTTTTCACTTGCAATACCTTCTGGTTCTCCATGGTCTCATCCTCGCCCGATTGCGCACTTTTCTTCATGTTTGACAGGGCACTGCTCAAACGGATGAATCAACACCTGAACAAGGGACGGAAAAAAAAAAAGGAACACATACCGTTTGTACATGGCAAAGTCGTTGTTCAAGGACGACTTCATGTTTTTGAGCGCGTCGATGACCATAAACATGTTGAATGTCTCGGCCAGCTTGATGAGGAAACGCTGAGAGGCGAACGCGTTCTTGTCCTTTTTGCGCTCGCTCGACACCTAAGGACCGATGGTCAGTGTTGCCCCGTACTACCAAACCGACAAACGCAAAACCTTTTCGAGCACCTCCTTGCACAACACCGACGCCTTGTCCGCAAAGGCCATGAGCTGCTTCATCTTGATGACCTCGGGGCGGAGGACCTCGTACGTCTTTTCGTAGATCTCAAACTTGTTGGACTGGTCGTGCTGTTGGACCTGTTGCACGTTATTGATTGGCGTTGCTGTTTGAGAAGGGCGGAAAAGAAGGAGGAGGACAGTACCTGTGGCACGGCGCGCGAGACACTGCGGTATGCGTACAGCAGTGACAGGAACGAGTCTCCGGCAGCCAGCGTTTCATTCTACAAGCACAAAAGAACGAAAAAACATAAAAATAGGATTACGGATAAAGAGGGGATGTGGAAGAAAAAGGAGTCGTCAAGGAAGACCAGTGGTCGTACCATGCGGGCAATGAGCTCGACCTCGAGTGTGAAGAACTCGAAGCGGTCGGCAGCGAACGCAGACACGTCCACAAAGTTGACGTTGTGGATGTTCTCGTAGGCGATGCTCACAGGCGCAGACTAGGACGTTTTGTTGTTTTTTCCCTTCAGGACAATGGCCCCGAGACATTGCACTAGATACCTCGTTCGGTGGCTGGTCTTCGCGAACGACGACTGTCTCCAGGCTCGCGATGAGGCCCTGGGCCTCGCGAATCTTGTCCATGACTGTTTGCAAAAAAAAATACTCGGGAGTCAGACCGGCAGAACTTTTTTTCGTTTCAAAACTCGGGAAGGACGGACGTACAAAGGGTGCCAGTACAAGCTTCCTAAAAAAAGAATTCTACTAGTCCGACTTTGGTCGAGAGGGTTGCTGGCCTGTGCGTAGGAGGGTGTTGTTTCCGGGGTCCATATAGGCGAGGCCGACAGAGACGAGGAGGAGGGTGACAGTAAGGGTGGCCGAGATGGAGAAGATAATCCAGAACGGGACCGACATGTCCTGGAACTCGCAGCTCTCGCCGATGTACCCGTTGTTGCACTGGCACGTGAAACATTGATCCGTTCTCTAATTATCGTTAAAGGTTTCAAATAAAAAAAAATTTTTTTTTTAAAATAACAAAAACGTACGCCCGTCTTCTCCTTGTACACGGTGGGCGTGCCGTTGCTCGAGCAATTGTTGGTGGCAGCAGAAACACTCTCCGCACTGCTGTAGCAAGAGTACAGGCTGACGTACTTGTTGCTTGTAATTGATGGTGTACGCTTGCCCAGGCTGGAATCGGCGCTGTTGCGGGCGGAGCGGGCAGCAGCGGCAGGTTCGTTGTCGAGGAGGAGGAGAGACGAAGAAGCACGCTGGCTGTAGAGCTGTGCAAAGGCGCTGGAGACCTGGGGAACAACGGCAGAGAACTGGTCCCAGGCAGCGAGGTACTGCTGCGAGTCAGCACCGTAGCTCTCGCGGAGCATGCGGAGGCCCGAGAAAACAAAGGTGAACAGGTCGGCGTGGCCATCGGCAACGAGAGCCTTGAGCTCGGGGTTAGCCTTGATCAGGGGAACAAAGGCAACGAGCGCCGAGAGCTCGCGAGCAAAAGTGCGGTCGGCAAGCTCAGACATGTCAAAGACATTGCCTGGAAAGAATTTTTTTTTTTTGAGTACACCGGTCTTTGAGGAGGAAAAAAAAAAATACCCATAGGGACGTTCTGTGCCTGGACGAGGGCCTTGGCGAGCGTGCTGAAAGGAGCCTTGAGGCCAGCGTTGGCGTTGCTGTGGAGGAGGATCTCGACATTGGCGAGGTTTTTGGACGAAATGGCCGAGAGCAGCATGTACTCGGAACCGACCGCAACCACAAGGGCATTGGGGTCAAGGTCGAGCATGGCAGACTGCACAGACATCACGTTCTGGATGAGGGAGATGATGAGATGATTGAGATTTGTTTGCATGAGGTACCTTGAAGTCCTTCGAGGATCCAAAGAGCTCGCTCAAGAGCTCTGCGTGTGTGCGGGCACGGTCAGAAACAGCAACGTACTGCGCGACGTTGTTGATAGTAGATTTGTCTATCAAGAAAAGTGTCAAAAGGCACTGAATGCTTTGTTGCCGTGTTGCATTACCAGCAGCGAGCGAGTCCTCGACGGCGATGAGCAGGTGACCCTTGGTGCCCTGCTGGAGCATCTCGGTCGACGACGACTTGGGCAGGGCAACACCAGCGGGGGCACCCGTCAAGCTCGAAACACCAAAGACATGTCCAAGGACGCCTGTTTACAGAGTGGCAAGAGAAAGAAAAAAAAGGGAAACAGGTCGGTCATATAACAGGACACCCGTTGCTGTCGTCTTACCAGAGAGGTCCTCAGAGGCGACGGTGTGGACCGCAGTGTCTTTGACGGTGTGGGCAGCGTTGAGGATGTAGAGTTCAGCGACTGCTCGGATTGCTTTAGCAAGAAGGAAAGAAAAAAAAAAAACAAGAGGCGAATGTAAAATACCGCGCTGCTGCGACGACGCTGATACCACAAGGGCCAGCGAGGCCAGAACGACCACGGCAAAGCTGCGCATCCTTTCTTTTGAGCCTAAACGAGAAGGGTATTGAAAAAAAACAGGTTATCACCTGACGAACGAAACAAGAGGTTTTTATTTTTAAGGAGCCTGCCCAAAGGCCCGCAGGCCAAAGACGCAATGCACACGAGCGAGCACTCGTGCCAATGTGCCAAGGGCTATCAACAGAGCAGCGCTTTGCGGGAACGGTGCACATGAGTATCTATGGAGCACATAGCACTAAATGGCCACGACCACGTGCTCAGTCGATTTTCTTTGCAGACGATGAACGCACTCAAATCCTCCCAAGAAGCCTGGTTCACGGAGCTGTCGACCCTGGCGCCCCACCAGGTAAAATCAAAGCACTCAAAATAAAATAAAAAAAAAATTTTTTTTTAAAGAAAAAGAAAATTCTGGTTTAGGGCCTGTCGGTGCAGGTCGAAGAGGTCTTGTTTGATGGACAGTCCAAGTACCAGCATGTCCAGGTGTTTCGCTCCAAGGCGTTTGGGACGGTCCTTGCGCTTGATGGGTCCATTCAAGTGAGCGAAGCTGACGAGTTTGCGTACCAGGAGATGATTGCGCATCTGCCTCTGTGTGCACACCCGCATCCGAAAAAGGTCCTGGTGATTGGCGGCGGTGACGGTGGCGTTCTCCGCGAGGTTGTCAAGCACGATTCGGTCGAAAAGGTTATCCTCTGTGAGATCGACGAGGTACATGCGTTGCTGTTGGTATAAAGCCAACGATGGTGATGTTTAGATGGTTGTGGAGGTCAGCAAAAAGTACTTGCCACAACTGGCGGTTGGATTTAATCACCCCAAGGTCGAGGTCGTCATCGGCGATGGCTTTGAGTATCTCAAGGGTCACCTGGACGAGTTTGACGTGATCATCACTGACTCGTCTGATCCCGTTGGTAAGCACTTGCTCGGCCAAAACAAAAAGGATGACCTGATCCCGGTTTTGCAGGCCCTGCGGAGTCCCTGTTCCAGCGCGAGTTTTACGAGCTCATGAAAAAGTCGCTCAAGTCGGATGGCATCATCTGCACGCAAGGTGACTCGTACTCTCACTGTATTTTAATTCTTATCTCTGTTACCCCCGAAAAGGCGAATCAATCTATCTTCACCTAAAAACAATCGGCGAGGTCATCTCGTTCTGCCGTGGACTCTTCCCTGTTGTCCAGTACGCCATCACTACCATGCCGACCTACCCGTCCGGCCAGATTGGTTTCGTCCTGTGCTCGCCAAAGGCAGACTACAAACTGAATACACCGGTGCGAGCCCTCTCTTCCGAGGTCCTTGGCGGCTTGCAGTACTACAGCCCTGACATCCACTCGGCGTCGTTCGTCCTTCCGCAGTTTGCGCGCAAGTCTCTTGCGCTGTAGCCTCGAGTGCACAACTGCTGCGAAATCAAGTCAATCCATTCAGTGCAAAGTCAAGTGCAAAGTGAAAAGTCACGTAAAAAGTGAAGAGTGAAGAGATCGGGGTTGCACTTTGATTTCTCGCCGAAACGTTTGACCATGTCAAGAAACGCATCCGAGACAACGTGGCGGAGGCGTCGCAGGTGGCCGTCCTTGCCTCGTGGCTCATCAACGCGTATCTCATGTGGCTGCGCGAGGACTGGGTCCTCTCCAGCCCGTCGCTCGTTGCCTTCAACCAGGCCGTGTGCTCTGTTGCGTGCGGCCTCGTCAACGGCGCCGGACGCACACAGGCGCTCGGCGAAAAGGAGCCCCTGCTCAAGGTGTTTTTCGACGACGTCTTCTACCCAGCCCTTCCCGACGACTTCAAGTG
>Ga0302230_10000298_pt1 | contig 48138 bp, 63 predicted proteins | sample II_Palsa_N2_1_FD_193523 | JGI IMG/M metagenome (GOLD analysis project Ga0302230, IMG submission 193523) | Peat permafrost microbial communities from Stordalen Mire near Abisko, Sweden - II_Palsa_N2_1 | ecosystem: Environmental > Terrestrial > Soil > Palsa > Peat permafrost | place: Sweden... | reverse complement strand
TACTCACATTCCAATTGGAGTTGTTGAGACGACTACTGGGCTGACTCCTTTCACGAATAGCCAGCCTGAACAATCTGGGCAGACTTATAAGATTGGAACTCCGCTTCAACTTAACGCCGGGTTTATCCGTGCATGGGATGGTACTACTCTTACTAATTCCATTGCTGGATTTGCTCTTAACTATAGCCAGAATCTTGGTACTAGTGGTGCAGGAGCACCGGGAGCATTTAGTCAGATCGGGCCTCCGGGCGCGATTCAGACTTATGGCTCGGTAGTATTCCAGCCCGCGGCTGTTAATATCGCAGTCGGTGCACCTATTGCTGATGGCCGTGCGCTGTTTGAAAGCTCTGTTGATAATAACATCTTCGAGGCAACCTACGACAACAGCACCGGAACTGTGGCCGCAAACTGGACTCCTACACAGGCGCAGATTGGTACACAGTTCGGGCTTACGATTGATGCAAACGGCCAGTGGTATGTGGACGGCGGTAAAGCTACTGCGGGGACAAACACAGTAGTTGTAATGGTTGGTATTAACCCTATCGACCAAGTTCCGGGTGCGGCGGGTACTTATATTATCAACGCTCGCGTTCGTTTCCAGGTTCTACAGGCTGCTCGTCAAATCTTCACTGCTTAATATCTTCGTATAAAGGAATAATAAAATGGCGACACAAGTACGTGGAGCATTTGCAAAACTTATGGCTCCGGGGTTGCATAAAGTATACGTTGATGCACTTGACACGGAACAGCGTGCAGAAGAGCATCAGGCGATCTTTAATGTAAAAACCTCGGAGAATGAGTACGAGCAGGACTTGAAAATGGCTGGTTTCGGGCCACTACAGGAAAAGCCGGAAAATACGCCCGTTGCGTATACTAACATGATTCAGGGTGGCGATAAGCGGTACATTCATCTTACTTACGCCTTGGCGGTTCGTACTTCCAAGGAACTGTGGGATGATGCGAAGTACGGGGTTATTAATCAGGCTCCTAAAGCTCTCGCGCGCTCGATCCGCTACACGAAAGAGATCGTTGCTTTTAATATCTTTAATCAGGGGTTTTCCGCCAATGTCACGACTACGGACGGAGTTTCTCTGTTTAATAACCAGCATCCTCTGCTTGGTGGACCTTCTGCGACTAGTACTTGGTCGGCTCTTCCAAATCTCATTAGCGCCGCCGGTACTTTTCCTAACCGTCCTGCTACTGATATCGACCTCAGCTTTACTGGTGTGCAGTTGGCTACCACGCAGTTCGAGCGGCTCGTAGATTCACAGGGCTTGCCTATTAACCTGAAGCCGAAGATGGTACTGATTGCTCCTGAAAATCGGTTCCTTGCTCGTGAACTCTTCGCTTCAAGTGGTAAGCCTGCAACAGATACCAATGACGTGAACTCGCTCTTGGGCGAAGATCTTTCGTACATGGTATGTCATTATTTCACCAGCGCCGGGCCTTGGTTTATGGTCACGGATAAGAAGAATCATTACCTCACTGTATTTATGCGCCAGAACCCGCAAGACGAATTCGATGATGATTTCGATACGGGCGCGCTAAAACAGAAGACTACCATGCGTATGTCTGCGGGTGCTACGGATTGGCTTGGTACTTGGGGCAGCAACGGCGCCTAGTACTAAGCAACAAGGTAGAGGCTTGCATGATGGGTGAATGCAAGCCTCGGCCCACTAGGGCGGCCATCTCCCCAACCCTAGTGGGTTTATAATAGGAGGGTTTATGAATTTACTGCAAGCTATTGCGAGAGAAGAAGGATTTGGGATTCCTAATGGTCGTGCGACTAGGAATAATAATCCAGGAGATATTAACTGGGGAGCATTCGCACAAGCGCATGGGGCTACGAGATTAGAAGTTATTCCTGATGGTTATAATGAGGTTGCGAGATTCGCTTACTTCCCCGATACTGCTACTGGGTTTGCAGCTATGAAAGCTTTGTTCCAAACACCAAGTTATAAAGGACTAAACGTGCGACAAGCACTATGCCGCTACGCACCGCCTGCTGACCATAATGATACTAGCGCATACGAAGCTAATGTCTGTGCGTGGGTTGGATGCCAACCGACTACTATTATTGACGTGCTGTTGGAGACAGTATGAGTGCATTTAAGATTCGCTATGTAAATGGTACAGGCATAATCGCAGTTGGGATCAACTGGGTTACTAATAGCCTTTGGGATCATGTTGAGATTGATTCTGGAACTGGCTGGATCGGTGCACATGCTGGTACGGGAATACAGAATAGACCATACGACTATTGCGTACCAACACGAGAGCGCAGATACTCACTTGCTTGTAGCCAGAAGCAGATAGATACTATTTTGGCTTCAGCATTCAAGGATGTTGGGACTGGTTATAATTACTTAGATATTCTTGGATTGATGTTTAAGAACCGCAAGTTAGATACACAAGGCCGGGAGATTTGTAGTCAGTGGGTGTGTTCTAAGGCATACGAGGGAGCTATTTACATGCTCAATTGCCAGCCCGGTTACATGCAATTAATAACTCCGGAGACACTGCATCTAAGTCCTTTGCACATGCCTGAGTTTTATGGGGAATGTACTTATAGCAAGGAGTAATTATGGCGCGTGGACAAGCTAATGAGCACACATGGCAACAAGGCGCATGGGCCTTCTGTGGTAGGTGCGGGACTCGCAACTCAGTAAAAGACATGCAGTGGCAGCGCGGGAAATTACTAGACCAGCGTTGTTATGACCAGATTCTTATTGGGCAGATCGACAAGGGTATTGCGGACGCGCTTGCTATTATCATCGAAGCCCCCGATCTCCAACCCGATCCGAAACTAACAATGCCGACTCTTGATGGGCAGAACGACGATATCTTTATATAGGGAGTAATAAATGGCTAATAACATCACAGCAAATCCTTGGTTCATAGATACTCCCGGTACTACTCTTATCTGGTATGGGAAAGTATATATCAAGGATATTCTTTGGAATCAACCAGCGGCAGGTGCTGCGCTTATTATTCTGGATCAGAATGGTAATACGATTATCAACACACTAGCTAATACCGCTGATCCTATGTTCTCCTTTGGGACTCTTAGTTGGGTTAACGGTCTCGCGGTAACTGTACTCGGCAGCGGAACACTTAGTATCTTCATAACCAAATAGGATAAACCATGCCCTCTGGACTTCGTGAGACTTCTAATAATCATTTCGAGATATATTACGAAAAGCCTTGGGGCGGGGTGGCTTCGGATTCTGACCCGGTGGATATTGCCCCTAATCAATTAGTACAGCAGCAAGGGGTAGTGCCGGTTGATAATGTACTATGTCAGATAAATCTAGTAGCTGATCCTACTAAGTTTACCTTTGTCCCATTCCTCCCGACTTCGCAAATCTATCAGATCTTTGAGTTAAATGGGGCACTCTGGGCTGTGGATCAGTTTGGGTATATCTATGGGTATCAGGTTATTATTAGCCCGTTCTCATTCAACGAACAGCATCAAACTTCAGATGCTCCCTGGGCTGGTTCTGGAAATATCCCAACTGCTGTGCAGATTGTTAATGGAGTTGCATATATCGCATTCTATTCTCGGCAGAGTATTTATACCTTCGACGGTACTACTTATGCACTCGGTTCTAACTATGTCGGTGGTAAAGTATTCGGCGTGCTTGATGATTACTTACTCCAGATGAACGTAAACCAGAATACAGATGGTGTGCAGCCGAATCGAGTTAATTGGAGCGGGCCGGGGGAATTTACCACATGGGATCCAGCTAGTAACAGGACTGCTGGTTTTAACACACTAGCAGCCATTGAGGACCAGATTACTGGATTTTTGTCCTTCGCTAGTGTTGGGCTGGCAGTTACTGAAAAGGGACTTGTGGAAATGAGTCCTACTGGAGTAGCTATCGGGCCGTTTAGTTTCACAGTGCTCTGGACTTCTGAGGTAGGGCAGGGTATTATTTTCCCGGACTCCCTAATACAGTACGGCCAGATTGGTTATGGAGTCACTGATAGTGGAGTGTATTCTATAAGTACCGGAGCGGGATTCAATGATATCTCCGGCTCCGCTAGAACCGCTATCTTAGACTCATTCCAACCTATGAATACTTCGGCTGATTTTATTAGGCCAGTAGCGGGGAATGTATTACTGTACGCTTTCAATGCGAACTATCCTACTCCGTTTTACATGGTCTGCGCGATACTTGAGAATGGAGCCTCGCAGCAAGTATTTAATGTATGGCTGATGGATGTGAAAACCGGTATTTGGAGTTACATCAAGTACAATGTCGATGATCTTGTAAACGCACAGCATGGTACTTCGCAGACAGGCGGGCTTGTTACTCAGTTGAAGATTAATACTTTCGACTTTGACCCCTCCATATTCGCAGATGCTCAGTTCTCGAATCCTCTGACACTTGTTTATATGGTCGTGCAGTATGCGACTCCCGTGACAGTAGTAATGACTCCGTACTTGTACAAAGCTAATACTACTGATTCCACGACTAATACCGCCGGGCCTTTGAATCTCACATTCAGGAAAGAAGAGATTAAACTCGGGCGTGAGCCTACGATTCGTCGAGTACTAGTAAAAGCATACGGGAATGGAACTCTAACGCTTAGTGTTTCTGGGACAGCCTTCGGTACTATCGTGCTGGACGGCACTACCACTCCGAAGACCTACTACTCCAATCAAGGCATCTACACCGGAGAAGACCCGCAACTCAGCATTACTTCTACTGCCTTCAAAGGCGTTATTATCAAAGCCATGATGAGCGGAACTTACGCAGATGGAGATATCGACTAATGCAAGCACGCACACCTTCTGGTTCTTCCGACCAAGATCAGCTTAATAAGTCGTTCAATCAGGTGCTAAGTGGAAATGTGAGTCCGGGAAATGGACTCACATTTGATGCTAATGGCCAGCCGCTTACTTTCAGTACTGATAATATGGTCGGGGTTTGTATTAGGATTGGGAGCACGGCAAATCCGAACGCGTTGCCTGCGAGTTGGCCAGCGGCTAATGCTAATTTGACCATAGCGCATAATCTTAATTCGGTGCCCACTGGATTCATAGTGATAGCTAAGTACGCAGCAGCGGATGTTTGGTACGGGACTATAGCAGCTACAGCGACTAATATCACTCTACAAACCTCTAACAACACAACGGATATAACTATCTGGATCTTAATATAGGTGAACTATGGCGTATCCGTATACAGTGCAGGATTTATTGATGGGGATTGGCTGGACTAGCGGGCCGCCTATTGGTGGTGTGGCTGCGAAGCTTTCTAATAGAGGGGATGTGCTTACTCTCGGCGCGCAGTGGATTGCGGATACGGTGCTGGAGTATAGTCAGAGTTATCCTTTTACCGGACTGCAACGGACTACTACCACTCCGGTGCAAATGACTACTGGGCAGTTTCAGTATCCGTTCAGTACTTGGGTTAATGCTGGAGATATTCCGACTCCGCAGAACCAGTATAACTCGAACCCGAAGTTAATCCCAAGCTTCTTCATGTTCTACAATGTGCCGTTAGCTGGAGTGCCTCAGTATAATCCCGGCATTGGACTTACATATAAGAGCATAGATTCCTTAGAACTTATGTTCAGTACTCCAGGAACTCCCGCTTACTGGTCGCGGTATCAGAATCAAGTATTCATTGCGCCACAGCCGATTAATACTTATTACTCATACATGCGCTATCAGATACAGCATCCTTTCTCACAACCAGCGGCTCTTACTGATATCATTCTGCTGGACGACGACTGGCGGGAGCTTATTGAATACGGTGCGGCTCTTAGAGGGGCCGGGAATCTTAGAATGCTGGACTACGCTAGTGCTTATCGCAATACACTATTTGGCGACCCGAAGAAAAAAGGCGATGTTGGGCTATTAACCGCCCGCGTTTCCCAGATGGAAAACGACACAGTATCTAACCAAGGGATGAAACAAATCCGACCAGTCGGCACAAGGAGATGGTAAATGGCTATTCAGAGTACAGCGGTTGGAACTGCCGGGGGGCCACAAGTACCAATGCCGGGGATGGGTGGAGCTAGTAATGGGCAGTTAGTAGATGGTGGGATTCCTATTACTAACCCATCGCAACCATCAGCTGGAGTTGCTGGTAGTAATACTTACGCCGCTCCGGGCAGCGTGCCTACAAGCACAGTACAAGGTACAGATGGGATTAATTTTACCGGGACCGCAGCTAACACAGTCGGTGGAGATTTTAATGCCACATATGGCTCTGCTGGTGGGGCTATTACTAGTGTGCTGTCGGGGCTTGGTACTAGTACCGATTCGGCTATTACTGCGGAGAATGCTCAGATACAGCAGCAGGCAGGAATACAATCAGCTAATATCAGTGCTCAGGAAGCAGCTTCTGGTATTAGTCCTAATAGTAGTACCGCCGCACTAGCGCAAGGAGATTTTGCATCGCAAGTTAATACCTCGGAACAAGCTACTGATTCCAGTATGGAACTTAACGAGGAAGGGACATTACTAAGTGCGCTGACTAGTGAGGGTTCCGCGCATGGTGGTGATAGTTCATTCTTGAGTTCACTTGGGGATGTTCTTGGTAGTGCTGGGAGTGGTATTTCGTCATTGGTTAGTGGCGGCGCAAATGCTCTTAATAACACTGCGGCAAGTGGCACTGGCGGGTTTAGTGATATTCTAAGTGCTCTGGGAGAATTGTAATGGCTGATAATGTACCTACAGTACCGAGTATCCAAGCACCGCAAGTTGCTCCTGTTAGTCAGTCGGGGGCTGCTGATGTTATTGGCCAAATAGCTGCACAGGCTAATGCGCCACTACCGTCTCCTTATTCGCAGGGCACGCAGTTAGCTCAGCCACGTAGTGTTCCTAATGTGCCGCAATTTACTACTGGGACTCCTGTTAGACCTACTGGCACTAATCCACAACAGCAGCAGACTAAAAAGAATAATGGAATTGGGTCGCTGCTGAGTTTGGTTGGTGGCGCGGTTAATAAGATCGAACAGAACAAGCAGGACCGACTTAAGGATGATATCAAGAATGTAATGAGCGCGAAGCAGAATGTTGCTAATGCTCAGCAGGTACTTCAGCAAGATCCTAATAATAAGATCGCGCAGGGAGTACTCGCAGCGAATAAGAAGCAATTAGAGGCTATTCTTACTGACCCGAAGAAGGCTAAGCAGATTCAGAAGGCTATGGATATTAGTTTCACGGACATGGATAAGAATAAAACTCCTGAGATTAAAGCATTTCAGGAAGCTGTAAAGGAACATAAAGCGGCAGGTGCCTTTAATAGTGACAATCCTGCTGAGCATCAAGTAGCACAGCTTGCATCTAAGGGAGCGAGTGATGGTAATGCGCCGAAGCCAGTAGCGCAACCGCAAGCTCAACCGCAACAGCCTGCACAAGCGCAGCCAGCAGCAAGAAGCGCAACTCCATACGCTGATGCAGCACTTGCTAAGGACCAGAAAACTATCGAGAACAACCCGCAGTACGCTGCGGCTCTCGCACAGAAACAAGCGGCACAGAAGCAGCTAACGCAGTATGTAATACCAAAAATGATCCAAGCAGAATCCGCGGCTCAGATGCAGGCGATTAAAGAAGGTAATACTAACGCGCGGGCTGAGTATAAAGCGGCTACTGATTTACAGAAACAGTACCAAGGTGATATAGCGAAAGCTGCACTAGCGGATGCTAATAACGCGGCGGCAATGCGTAGAGTTGCGATGCGGAATGCTAACTCGCTTGCTGAGACTACAATGAAGGTTAATGCTTCATTGAAGATCGCGGATGATAATAGACTCGGGAAAGAGAATCAGACAAAGATAAAGACTGATGCATTGGGTGCTGTTGATAAGGATATAAATACTGTCAATCAATCTATCCTAGCTGCCGGGAAGAAAGTATTAGATATTAATGCTTCCGCCGCAAACCCGCAGCAAAAGCAGGAACAGCTAAAACAAGTAGAACTCCAGAAGAAGATGGACACTGATTACTTGATGCAATTGCAGAAGATGCGGGCTTCTAAGTTTAATCTTGATCCAAATGCACCACCTGAAACGAAAGAAACACCTAGCTCGGGTTCCGGGGTTGGCAGTGGGATTGCTAATTTTATGACCCAATTACCGACTGCACTCCTTGGAGATTCTAATGGCAACGATAAATCCGCTGGAGATGCCGACCTCGAATCAGTCGGTTCCGACGACTCAGACGAATCCGGCGGCGACGACGACGAAGCCAACTACGGACACTAATAAGATTCTATCATTACCTTCGTTTGCAAGTAGGGGAGCGGCTATTGCTAAGCGGTTGGAGGATGTAAAAGCCGACCCTAAGTATCAGGCGCTCCCTGAAGAGCATAAGGCGAAAGTGAGGGCTAGTATTTATGATAAATACGTTCCTAAGTCGTATGCAGGCTTTCATCTTCCTGTACCGGATAAAAATACTTGGGTTGGTGCTACCGGCCGTGATACTAGTATTAGGGATTATAATATCCACACGGCTGGCAAGCAGCAGAAGCTGAGTGAGTCTTATAGTACAGATCGTCAAGACCAGATGGGGAAGGACTTAGTAGTAGGCGCCTCGAAAGCGTGGGACGGAATTGCGCTATTTGGCGCTAAGGTTACTAACAAAGCCTTTTCATCTATGCATGGATTGGATAGTTACTTCTCTCATAAAGATGATACTGGCTTGCTTGCTAAGAGTGCAAACATAGAAAAGAGCATTCAGCGAAATGTATCTAACTACGAAGATGCTCAGCGTGCGAAAATCCAGAGTGATGACTTTTGGATTCAAACTCATCCTCGGGATACTGTTATCGGGAGCCTTGCTGGTCTTACTGGAGAGCTTATTGCAACTTTGCCACTCTATGAAGCAATCGGCGCTGTTGCTCCTGTGGCGCGCGCTGGGGAAGCTGCTGCGAAGGTATTACCTCTTACCGCTCGTCTTGCTTCTACTCCGGTGGGGAAGTTCGTAGCGAAGCGGATTATTAGTGCGAGCGATTTCTACTTGGCGAGTCTTAGTGAGAGTGGCGGGAATAAAACTACAGCGGCTAATGAAGCTAAGGGAGTTGCGGAGTTTGAGGGAGCGGCGGCTATTGGAGGGAAGTATGCTAGTGCTGTAGGTGGGGAGTTTGCTAAGAGCGAAACTGGCCAGAAGCTAATTCAGAAGATAGCTAGTGCGCCGCTGATTAAGAAGTGGACCGCTAATACTATCGCGATGGGCGGGATTCCATTCGCGCAGGATGTAGCACAAAGCGCGCACGCGGAAATGAACCATGCTGATGATTGGTTTATGAAGCCGGGGAATCTAACTGACCTTACTATTGGCAAGGACCATGAACTAACACATGGGATTATAGTACACCCTGCGACTGATACTACTGGACATTTCACAGATGCGGATATGAATGTGTATTCGTATGGCAGCCGTGAAACGCAGCAGAAGGGGTATGAGGAGTTAGCACGACGCGCAGAAGCTAAGCGTAATGAGATGGATCCAGTAATGGCTAAACTTCACGAAGCCGAGAAGGTATCTCAGAACTCAATCGCTATGGCTAAGTACGGCAAGCCACTAGTGGGGCTGGAAGATAAGGATAAGCTTGAGGTACTAGCAGAGCGTTGGCAGCAGATAAATCAGGCCGCACTAGAAGCACCTGTGCATCTTCCTGAACTCCACAAAGATGAAGTCACACAGAATATTGCTAAGGCGCGTATTGCTAGTCCAGCATTCAATAACTTCGCAGCGGGTCTGGAGAAGCTCGGCGTTGATATTCCCGGCGCGGTTACAGAGAATAACATCTCTGCTATCGCTAAAGAAACCGGGATATCCAATGTAGAGGGAGCTACTAAGAAGCTGAACAAAGCTGAGAAGCGGACTAAGGGGACTAGTATTAGTCCTGAGCAATTCGCTCAGCACAAGGTAGATACCAATGCATACCTAAGAGCGCCTCGCAATCGGATTCAAGTAGCAGAAGCTATTAGTGATAGATCGAAGGAAGGTCTTATTAAGTTCAAGAAACTTCTTCGAGACGCTGGCGGTAATAGACTTCACTTTGAAAATGCCGCGCACGAATTCCTCTATCACTACGGCAACCGCAAACAACTCCCCGAGGGCTTGGCAAACTCGCTCGTATATAGAATCAAACAACTGAAAGGCTACGAGAATGCCTCTACTAAAGATATCCAGAAAGAAGCAGATTGGCTCCATGTGCATCTTTCTAATCTTGCTGGCTCTGGACGGCTGGCTTCTGAAGGTAATATGTTCCGAAGCTCGAAACTTACTGCACCGTTTAGTTGGACAAAGTGGCAGCATCAATTAAGTGAGGAAACGGATGCTGCTATGTTGGCTCCTGCTAGAGCGGCGTTGAAGCAACATCCACATGCACTGAAGGGGTTTGATGCCACTGTGAAGGCAATACAAGCGGCTTCTGCTAATATCACAACCCCTGATGAGTACATCACTTTCAAGCGCACACTAGCTGAGTCCTCTCACAATATCCTTCTGCACGTAGCAGACAAGAAGCTCGGCGGAATAATCCAATAGGAGTAATACGATGGGCGGATTTTATAACGCGGTTGCGGATCTTGCTAAGGGTGCTGTTGAAAAGATCGGAAGTAAGGTTGCTGCTAATCCAGTGGCTGTTAATAGAGTAGCCGAGGGAGTTGAGACTGGACTGTATCATGGTATGTTTAGGCCGGAAGCCGCATTCCAAGATATCCCTGCTGCTAAGCACCTGTGGGATACTTACCAAGGGCCGTATAAAGAGCAGGTAAACCAGCTTACTTCTAAGGGCGTGGAGCAAGCTAAACTAGCAGGCGGTACAAAGCCTGCGGCTGATATTACTAAAGAAGCGCAGAAGCAAGCATCGGAGAATGTATTTGGGCCGAATCGTTCTGGAATACAAGCGGTGCTTAAGCATGTTGAGAAGACTGTTGGTAAGAATCGGGCGGATATTCTAGCGGACCATCTTAATATTCTGTTCAAGGAATCACCGGATGCAGAGGGGCTTTCTAAGTTCGACCGAGATATGAGGAAGGGGAACGAGGATACTAGGTTTCAGACCCCGCCTTCTAAGTATCGTGACCCTAATCTTATCGAGAAGGCTGGGCGAGTACATCAGTCGATACTTGCGTACAAGGCCGCTATTCCGCATCTTACTTCTAATCTGAATATACTGATGAGTGACGGATTTCAGACCTACGCAAAAGTACTGGACCAGACTTTCAACCCCAGTACACGCAAGGGAGCCGAGGCTACTGTACTTGCAACGAACGCTATTAGCGAACTAACAATGAATGGATATAGGGAGCATGAGGCTTTTAAGGCTGGTAAGATCTCGCAATACATGCCCGGTAGTGTTGGTGAGTTTATTCACAAGAACATGTACATACCTGGAATGTCTTCTGTTAGATATAATACTCTTCTGATGAGCGCGCACGCGAGTAAGTTAGCAGCGGATGAGGCGGTGCAGAATCTGGCACGAGGGAATGGTAAAAAGGCGCTCCCGGTACTAAGAGAACTCGGGCTTGATCCTATGAAGATACAAGCGCAGAAGTTTCAGCTTGATGCTAGTGATATACAGAAGGCTTATTACCACGGGACGAATGTACGGGCATTCTTGAATCAAGGAGAAGGACGTACCGCACTTGGACAAAGCAGTCCTATATTTAGAGTAATGGGCGCATTCCATTCATACACCGCTAATCAGGCACGGTTTATCCAGAATGTATTCAAGCGTCAGTACCAGCAAGGGGACTTTGTAGGAATAGCTAGGAACATCGGGCTTATGAGTATGGCGTTTCCAGTACTAGGGGCTACGCTCTACGAAGCAGAGCGGCTACTAATAGGCCACGACTGGGATGATCCGGGTAAGCATCTTGCTAATAGAGTTGAAGCAACTCCAGCAGGTGTTGTTTATGACGCGCTCGCTGGAAGACAAAATGCTGCAAGTGCCGCACGAATAGCTCTGAATACAATTGATAGTCTGAGCCATCTTGCAAGTTTCGGAGTAGCGACTGGATATACTAGAGGCGCGGCACGTAATAACCTAGCAGGCCAGATTATGGGGCCGAATGCCAACATGCTAATTCAGGGCGCGCAGGATGCATATAAAGCAGCGCACACTGATAACAGGCATCCAGATGCGTGGAAGCCGCTTGCTAGAGATGCGATGGCTGATACTACTCCGTATGGGATTGGTGGTGTTGCTTCTCATCAGATACTGCCAACCAAAGCCGATAGCGCAAGCGGCAAGCCAAAAAGATTCAGGCGTACTAGACCAAAGCCTGATAGTAACAATCCACTAAACGCCAACGACTTTAACTACTAAGGAGATATAAAATGGCTGGACAGGAAGCAACTAAGAGCCGGGAATCAGTACGTGCATGTATTAAGAGCGTGGAGTGCAACAAGAGCAATACCTCCAAAGCGCCGAAGTTGTCAATGAAGACTACTAGCAAGCAGTAATTAACCAAGGGAGATGGGATTATGGCATTGAGGATTGCACTTAATAGTTACACTGGCTATGGGTTTTGGTTTGCTTTGCGGCTGCTCGAAGAAGGGCACAAAGTAGATACATTCCTCACAGAACCAGATTACGAGAACATTCTCAAAGGCATAGTCCCTTCTCCTTATATCCGGGCGCGCGGTAGTAAAGGGTATCCTAATTATGGGAAATACGATCTTAGTATCTTCGATCTCACTGGGCGCGAGCGTCAAGCAGAGTATAGCGCAACGCTCTGTCCTACTATTGGCGATGGCGCTTTTAATTGTGCTGTTGAAGATGATAGAATGTTTGGTCTGGAAGCTATGGAGGAGTGCGGAATACAAGTGCCGCCATATGAAAGATTTTCCGAGCTAGGTGCTGCTAAGGCGCATATTAAGAAGACGAATAAGAGGTTCGTATACAAACCAGATGGCGGGCAGGAGAATGATACTGATACTACTTATGTAGCCAGTAGTCCTGAAGATATGCTGGCTTGTATTGATAAGCTTTATGCTAAAACTAAGGGCGCTCCGTTTGTATTGCAGGAGTTTATTAAGGGCACCGAGGTATCAGTAGAGGGGTATTTTAATGGGGATAACTTCTACTTAGTAAATGTGACCCTAGAAGAAAAGAAGTTTATGAACGGGAATCACGGACCGAATACTGGTTGTGCCGGGAATCTGGTGTTCTACTTGCGGGAGTCCAGCGAGCTATTCAAGAATGGTCTTGGCAAGATGAAGGACTATCTAAAGAGCGTCGGCTATTGTGGAATGATTGATCTTAATACTATTGCAACTGATTCTGGACTCTACGGGCTAGAGTGGACTCCGCGTTTTGGGTATGATGCAAGTGCGACTCTTATTAATATGTACGGCGGAAACTTTGGCGAGATGCTTCAGAAAGTAGCAACTGGGCAAGTGCCGGATGAGAGTTGGCGTGGCGAGTTCGGAGCCGGGACTCGTCTTAGTATTCCGCCGTATCCTACCGAGATTAAGGGCAAGCATCCGCAGGGAGTGCCGGTAAAAGGAATAGGGCCTGGGCAGTATGGTTCTACTTATATGTATGATGTTATGTTGGAGAAGGGCGAGCTAGTAACAGCAGGGCATAGTGGATTTATCGCGGTTCCACTTGGCTACGGAAATAGCATTGGAGATGCGTGGGAGATAGTAGACGCAAAGATCGAGGATATCAAGCTCCCTAATATGCAAATCCGCACTGACCTACAGAAGACCACGACTCAGAGATACTATGAACTTAGTAGAATGGGACTGCTATGAAAGACGGGAATGAAGACCTTCACTGCATAGAGACCCATTGGTTCCTAGACTATAACTTCCTTGGATTTAATAACGACGCTTACTGGTGGCCCTCATGTTGAAGTACATTTGGTATCTTATCCTCGGCCTCGGTGCTATTACCGCGAGCGCCCAATCTACCACAGTCAGCGGGACACTTGTAGACCCGCTTGGAAATACTTGGAGTGCGGCTACTATCACTGCGGTGTTTCAAAATACTCCCGGTAAATCTCCTCCTTTCGTATGGACTGGTGGTGCTTTTAACCAGTTACCTGCTACTGTGACTTCTGATTCGGGTGGAAATTTTAGTCTCATCCTTCCATCGAATACCTCTATCTCGCCGGTTGGCAGTACCTGGCTTTTTAGCGTATGCCCTAATGCTTCCCTGCAATGCGCGGTTGTTAATGTCGCGGTGAGTGGCACTACTCTTAATATTGTTCCTATTATCACCGGAGCAAATGCGTGGCCTCCACTTCCTGCGCAACCTACTACTATCTCGAAGGTTTATAATACAAACCAAGTCGCTGCACCTCCACAGAATCAGGGTGGTATGTTGTATGATACTACCTCACAGGAAATGCTAGTATTTACTGCGGGAGGTTGGGAACCTTTTGCTACGGTAGGTGGTTTGCCTATTATTACAAACCCCGCCGGGACTCAGAATATAATCCAACCTCTAGGTTCTTTTCTAGAAGTAAACGGCCAACCTGTTTCTACAATGCAGTCGTTTAATGTTAAATATTATGGGGCAGTAGGGGATGGGGTTACTGATGATTCGGCGGCTATTAATAAAGCTATCGTAGCTCTTGACGCAGCAGGGGCTGGTAGACTCTATTTTCCCGTTGGAAATTATTTTTCTGCTAATTGCGGGTTCATTATTGGAGTTCCTGTTATTTTAGAGGGAGATGGTGTTACAGATCAAACACTCGGAACCTTTAGTTCCAATGTTGTTTGCGGTAGCTCAACGGCTGTTCTTTTCACGGTGACCTCCAACTCGGGATTATTCCAGAATATCTCCCTGACGAACACAGCATCGACCACGCCCACTGCGGGTGCGGCAGTATTCACTAACTCGACGCTTGATATCCAACGAATAAATCTCCAGAACGTTCAGGTAAATGGGTTCTACGACGATATTCATGTGGGTGTCGGGTCACGTTGGACGATGAAGGATTCCGAACTGGATAATCCCGTTCGGCGCGCCTTATGGATTCAGAATACGGTGGATTCCGATGCTGGAGATTGGACTGTGTCCGGCAATGAATTTGCCGCTGGTGCTCGAACTGAAGCAGTCGGCAGTGCCGCAGTCTATCAAGATAGTTCTGGCGGAGGGAAGTGGATATCCAATAAGGTTAATTCAAACGGCGGCGGAAATTTCGAGCATGGATTAGTGCTGAATCTCTCTGGATCGGTGCAGGGTCAATACAGTCTAAATAACATCGAGACGACCTCCAAAGAGCCGATCTACATAACGAATGCATGGCCATGGCTGACGTTTACCGATAACATGCTCATAGCCCCAGCCGGCTATGCTGACATTACAGCCACCAATGGGCTGAATAACGTCTACATCGGCGGCGGAACGATGAACGGACTTGGCACAACTTCTTATTCTGTAAATTTGCAGGGTACATTGATCGATGTAACAGTAATGCCATTCTCTAGTAATAACTGGACTGTCTCACCCACAAATATGGCAACAAGTACTCCCGGACCGGACAGTCAGGGAGATATAAACAATACTCTACTTAATGCTAGTGCATTCAACGGACTTACTGTCACAGCAACTACAGCATTATTCACTAGTGGAATAATTGTTGGAACGACAGGAGGCGGAGGAGAGATAGAATGGATTGGCCAAGGCGCAGGTTCTACTTGGGCGGCTTCAACTGTTGGTGGAACTGGACTACATTTTCTATCAAGTGCCGGAGCTACTGTTGATTTCGATGATAATAGTATGTTTAATATTGGACATGGGCCTTATGCCATTGGCGGGGTTCAGATCACCACGTTAGCCCTAAGTGATGGCCCACTAGTGATGAAGAGTTGTGGAACTATAACAACTACAACGGCAGCTATGGATGCGCTTTCTTGTTCTTTTGTCACACCTATTAGTACTTGCTCAGTCACTCGGGCCAACTCAATTGATGCGGCATTCACGTTCTACACTGTAAGCACTGGCGGTGTTGCTATTAGCCACGGCGCAGTGGCTGGAGCTACTTACGGAGTTTCTTGTTCTGTTAACTAGTTACTTCAGATAATAGGTGAATTTATAATGTTTAAAAAAGTGCTACTTGGATTTATCCTATGCCTCGGGGTTGTGAATACCGAGGCACAAGTTACTAGTGTAACAGCTACGGTAGTAGATTCGGATGGGCAGGCTTGGAATAACGGGACTTGGAGTGCTAGTTTATTCGCACCTAGTGGTCAGGCGTTCTTTAATGGAACGCCTGTTCCTACTGCTAGTTTTGGGGGGTCGCTTAGCGCGAGCGGAGTGCTTACTGATACTACTCACTTCTTTAATACCGCTACTATTACTCCTTCGGGAGCTATGTACTCGGTGAGTGTTTGTTCGCATACTATCGCTGCTTGTAATTCGTTTATTATCCCGGTTACTAGTTCGAGTCAGTTTAATACTGTGATAAATGCTTCTATAACCGCACCTCGGTTTAATAGCGGCCCCGCAGCTTATGGTTATCTGGATGTTGAGGTTATCCCCATTGCTGGAATAGGCAGCGCGTATTTTAACGTAACCGATGGATTGACGCATACTTGGAATGGTACTATCTGGACAGTACCTCAGAGTGGTGGCGGTACTATTGTAGCGGCTCCACAATTCCAGAAAACATACTACCAAACTCCGGGTGTTGTAGCTTCTGTATCTGGTGATACGGCTGCAACTACTGATGGCGCTGGGAATGAAACTGCGGTTAGTGTTAAGCCAAATAATGCGATACTAGCTCTTGGACTAACAGCAGCGACTGCTACTAATGTTGACTTCGCACAGCATTTCGCTACCTCTGGTGCTGTACAGTCTGTTACTGTTACTAATGGCGGGACTTATACCGGCACACCGCCTACTGTTACCTTCTCCGCGGCTCCTTCTAACGGCACAACCGCTACTGGGGTGGCTGTGCTAAATGCAGGTGGCACTGCTGTAGTCTCAGTCACACTTACTAACCAAGGAGGCGGGTTATACAATGCGCCTCCCGCTATTACCCTCAGCACTGGTGGTGCCACAGCAGTTGTGAGTGGTATGTCTAGAACTAGTAACCCGCCTCAGCCGGTGCAGATTCCTTGGAATGTTACGCAGGCAATCAATAGAAGACTTGGAGGTTCTGGAACATACAGCGGTATGTCACTGCTGCTTAATCTTAATAGCGGCACTGATAATACAAATACGGTACTCGGCAATTTTGGCGTGCTTGGATTAACCGCTAAAACTCTCGCTCCCGAACAGGGCGGTGGGATGTTTGCAATCAACGGTAATTGTGGAGGTGTTGGGGATTGCGTAGGAGAGACCATGACTATTGTAGGTCGTGGGGTTTCTAGGAATGAGGACGAGGGTAATGAGTGGCCGAGGCATTTTGTATCCAATAACAATGACGTAGCTGGCGGAACACTGACTGTAATTGGCGCGCCGGATACTCAAGGTGGGATACCTCTTACTGTAACAGCGGGGACTGGGAACTCGTTAGCGTTCTATGAAAAAGCCTTCGTAATGGATGTTACGAAGAAATTCGTATCTCCCGGTAACATTGCATCTATTGGCACGGCTACCAATCCTTTGTTTTCGTTTTTTCAGGGGGATGGAAGTGCTGGGATCACGACACAGTTCGGAGTATCCACACAGACTACTCTGACTGCTGCTGTTGATAATAATGTCTATACCGGAAGTTGCGGTTCTCAGACTAGAACTGCTTCTTTATTCCCAATAACCGGTCCGAATGCTGGTGGTGTTGATGGTTTTATGACCACTTACCAAGGGGTAGGAATACCGGGCGAGAATACTAACTACAATACTACTACAGGAGCTTTGCAAGGATTCTGCGCTACAGTAGCGAGTACGGCTGGTATGTCAGCCGGGACTATTTTATTTATCGCCGCTGGGGATTATCAGATAGAGTATACGCAAGTGATTTCGGTTGTAGATGGGACTCACTTCACAGCTTTCTTTAGGAGTGCCCATGCTGTAGGAGCTACTGTTAATTTCGGCGGCGCAGTGGGGTATTGCATCGGGGCTGATATTGATATCATTCCGATTGGAACTAATTCAAATGGTGTTAGTAACCAAACCGCGCAGCAACGATTGTGCTATCCTATTGTACAAAGCCTTGCTGGGGATCTGGTGAATGTATATACAAATCCGGAGGGGTCTAGTAATAATAATCTCAGAACTCTATTACCTGCGGTTAATACTCCCAAGATTGCGCTTGTTATTAGTGCTCCAGTAGTGACAAGTGGAGTACTGACTAGTATAACTACTAATGCGAATGATTACTCATCCAACACTAGTACTTCTGGCAGTGGCCATCCGTTTAAACTCCCGGCTCCTATTATTACTGTATCTGGATGTACTGTAGCTCCTGTTATTCAAGCAGTTGGAACTGCTGTAGCTAGTAGTTCACTTGATCCTTACACAGCTACGATAGTATCAGGAGGTTCTGGTTGTCCGGCGACTCCTACGTTTAATGTGGCTTCATTCTTTCCTACACCATTTGGGATTTATCCAGTAGCGATGGTTTATAAGAGCGAAGACCCATCACAGCCTGTAGGTACAGTATCAGATGGTAAATTCACTGCGATGCCGTTTAATACATCTGCATGGAGCACTACAGATAATGTAATGATTCCTGATTGGTGGAATGGGCAAGGAGTAAGTGGGCAGTATAACTACTTTGGCAACGCGCTGCACTCGTTGGATGGTAGAACTGGGCCTATGATAGCGGAGAGAACAATGGGGGTAGGCTCTGGAGCGGCTATTAAATCTACTCAGAACGAGGAACCAACCTCACACTATTATGGTAGTTTTGCTAATAACTATAACAGAATACTTCCTACTGATTACTTAGTAATCCCCCCAATCTGGAGAGATGTAGTAGGTCAGGTAAGTACTGCACTAAATCTAGCTTCTCCTCCTATTATACCAACCAATAATGCGCTAGCTGGTGGTAATATTATAACAGTAAATTGTGGTATTGAATCACTGAGTTCTACTACTATTGACCCTCCGTGTGTGCATGGATTGCAGTTTAGATATAACATCTTTAAAAGCACTCCAGGTACTAATGGGATAATTACTTCGCTGTTCAACGATCCAACTACCGGGATACTAGGAGTTGGTAGTGGCATTGCATGGACTGCTCCTATTATTATGGCTTACACAACAGCAAGTTCTGCAAACCAAGATGTAATGTTGGCTGGTTTGCGGTTTGGTGGTATTAATACTGGGCCTTGTACTAGGTATGATTTTCTATTAGCTTCAGGAGTGGGCGCGTATAACTCGTCTTACGGACGGACATGCGGTGTATCTCTTACTGGCTCAGGTTCGGCTGGTAGTTTACAGTTCCAAGTTAATACTGGGGGCGGGGCTACTACATATGTGACACCGCTGGTTATTAATCCGACTGGGGCTACTACTCCGTTTATCTTTACATCGACCGTCGCAACTGGTACTGCTCCGTTTGCTGTTACTTCTACGACTCCGGTTGCTAATCTTAGTATCGGAGGTAATGCGGCTACTGCTACTAGTGCTGGAGTAGGTGGGGTGGCAACTCTCGCTGCGGGGACTGTTACTGTATCTACAGCGGCTGCTTGTACTCCGGGAACGGCGTGTAGATATAAACTTACTAACTGCGGCCTGAACGCTAGTACAGCAATCGGCACATTGTCAGTAGGTACAATTTCGGTGGGAACATCATTCGTGATTAACTCCTACACGGCACTTGCGGCGCTCGCGGTAGATACTAGCAATGTATGTTGGCAGATTAACTAGCACTTAACCCAAGACAAAAATATACCCCACTACATAACATCGTAGTGGGGTCTTTTTACTGTCCAAGTGCTGATAGTTTATCTTCTAGTTCTTTTATATCAGTTTCTAGTTCATCTATTTCAAGTCTTAGTTCTGCTACAACATCTGGTTCGTATTTCTCAATCATGCTAGCTATATCTGTTTCGCAGATTGTTCTCTCATCGCCGCAGAATGATAGATTAGTTTTAAATAAAAGTTCGTCTACCAATTGCTCACTGAGTTCCCGCGCGGTCACGATTGCATCTCCTCGATACTAAGAAAGTCGTCCAAACTAACCGGGCCGGTTTCTACTGCTAGGATTTTGCAGAGTGGCTCGTCCTCTCTCATACATCTAATTTTAGCGTTTCCCTTGAAGGGAAGGTAATAGCCTGTGTGAGCACCAAAGAGCACACGCTCTCCAATTCTTCTCGTCTTGACTTTCGGGCCGCAGCTAACGATAACTCCAGACGTAGGGATTGCTCGCGTATTCTCTGGCACAATAAGCGTTGATCCTGTACCATTGCATCGTAGGCATTTTGTGCCGACGGTTTGTTTGGCGCAAGCTTCTCGGAAGGTGCAGGTTTTTCCATTTTCTTTAATCCCGAAGGTTCCTTTCTTTGTGCAGTCGCAGCTATTGAAAACTCCAGTACCATCACAATCATGGCACTCGTAGCCGCTCTTGTATTTGTCAATAAGAATAAGAATTTTATCCTCAACTGCTTCGAGTCCGAATTTACCACCGACTACGAAGATTACGTTTTCAACTTCCAGTGATACTTCAAGGGGTTTGGACGGACGGTCTACTAGCTCTGGGCCTTGCTCATTGAAACTCATTATATATTTCTCCAAGTCTTTCTGGTTATAATATCAGAGATATTTGATTGACTTACTTTAAACTTAATAGCCAGTTCTCCCTGAGAAACTTTACCATGTTCCCATAGATCCCTAATAAGTTTTACTTCAAATTCTTTTAACTTTGTAGTTTCACCAACTAAAACATTTTCTAGATGTGTCAATTCTTCTACATGGTCAGGGTTCACACAAGCGCGGTTTCTACATTTGTGGTCTAGTTCCAGCCCAGATTCTATCTTCTTCTTCTTGTATTTTTCATACACAACTCTGTGCGCTTGTTTTATGGTACTGCCAACTCGATATCTACCATAGCCACGTTTGCACTTAGAGCCTTGCCACTCCCAACAACTATTTTCAAGTACTATCCAGTAATTCTCTAATGGGCTTCCTCTCCGCATCCTCATGGCATTTGTACCACTTTCTTTTTAGTCGTGTGTACGTACTCATAGAACTGAGTGCCACCTACGATCTTGTTAGTAATTAGTCCTATCTGTAATAATGTATTTATAATTCTATCTATATCTTCAACCGTAGCGTGTCTATGACAATCCCGAATAAGTTCCCGTCTCGAACAAAGGCCCTTTCTCTCAATGTACGTCTGCAATTTTGCCGTTGCCTCTGATAGTGATGATTCCCCTACTCCTCTAAAGGTAATGTCAAGTGTATCTAACACCCCCTGAACTAGAGCTATAGCTGTCGTCAAACACCATCGGTTAATAACAAGGAGATTGTCACTAGCTGCACTAAGACACATTGCGACTTTAAGGACATGAATATCCTGCCTTGATTTGAAGTATCTTACAACATCCGAATCAGAATCTGTAGCATTGATAGTTTTATAAAATGCAATCCATTCGTGATAAGCCTCATTGTCGAATGTAAATTCGCCATGTACGTGCGCGATTTGTTCAAGATCGTGGCGGAGGTTTGCAATTATTTCCTTTCCGCCAGTAGTATCTTCAAGTGCGACTGGCCAAGCCAGCTTCTTGGACTTCTCATTAGCAAATACAAACATCGTTCTAGCGGTAAACCCACCGTTAATAGCTTCTGCAGCGTTTTTATTCCCGTTGATTTTCCTAATAAAATCTGGTACGCAAGCACCAATAAGGCTAACGCACATGTCCTTAATGTGGCTGCTGCCCTTATTCTTAGTGTCATATTCAAACTCATTTCTATCCCATGTGTCACATAGGAAACTTGTCATCCAATCTGAGGAACCAAGGAAAGTACTAAGCTCCGTTGCCATTAGTACCGCAGTGCTTTCAGTAGCGGTTGTTACCATACCATTTACTACTGCGTTGGTTTGGAATCCGTTTGCAAGCTTTTCAATGATTTTAGGCGCCGTAATACGATCGGAAAGGTAGTTGCTGAGAGCAGGTTTGTAGTCCTTAATGAACGAATGAGCTGGATGGATTGCTGTTCCCTTCCCAACGCCGGGCGGTCCAACGAGAACAATGTACTGATTTGGGTATACTTTGTAGGTTCCACGACGTACCCATACTTTCTTTTTTAGAACTGCACTTATTACTGAGATTGCACTCCAAATTACATACGCAGATGGCGCTTCGGTTATTGGATCAAGCGCCGCCGCATAGCTGCTGATCCAGTTCATGCTGAGTTTGCGTGGCGGCATCTGACTGGCGCTCCTTTTCTTGATTCTCTTTTAACTTGTAGTAAGCCGCTTGCACATCTTGATAGGTAATGTCTTCCAGCTTTTTGGAGCCATTCCTAGCTTTAATAGTTACTGTGTTGTAGAAGTCAAAGGCAATTTCTCCTTCGACTGGGATTTCAACTTCAATCCCATTGTGGAATACGATTCTACGAGAATACGCCGCTTTTGTGACTTGCATAAAGTTCCAGATAGATTCAACAGAATCGTCAATCTCCTGAACGATTGAGTCATGGCATTCTTGAATAATTTTACCTCGTGTGGAGTCATTTCCGGTTTCAAGTTCATAGACTGCAAATCCGTTATTATCGCCAACTGTAGATTGAGGAATGTAGCTGTAAGCTTCGTTGAAGATTTTATTATTCGAGCCTGTTTCACCACCTCGGAGGCCGAAGAAGATACGTTCACGTCCAAACGGTGTCCGGAGCGTTCGATTCGCATATAAGCAGTCCTTTATGTATTTGTGAAATACTCCGTCTACGGAGGGGTCAACTTGGTTTACTTTCGTGAGGATGTTGGTGCATTGTTGGGGAGTTAGTGAATAGCCTTCCTTAGCAAGTGAGTCAGACATAGTACCGCCACGCATACCATAGTTATTAGCGTGTCTAGTTTTCTTGCCAAGGAATCGCTCAATAGATTCTTTCCACTGAGAGTCTGTATAGTGGTCCCAGGGGATATCAAATATAAGGCAACCCAACTTCCTATGCCTATCAATACCAGAACGTAAGTCATCAAGTGCCTCCGTGTTATTAGCTAGTGCGCTAGTAGGCCAGTCCTCGGCTTGCATCTGGTCTACCATTAGTAGGATTTTACCGGGGCGGGCTACTAAGCATCTACGAAATATCTTAGCAAGCTCTCCATGCTTTGGAAAATTTTGTGCATTCCCCCCAAAACCGAAAGAATGTTTGCGGCTTCCCCTGCGTCCTGTAACTGTTCCTGCGCAATTATAATTTGTAAGAAATAACTCGAACCCTCCTGAACGATAGAGGTTTGCATTAATGTAGCGCGCTCGGAGAGTTCCAAGTTCACGTATTCTAAGAAGCGCCCTAATTGCTGGATCTCCTCCCGGGACGTTAAATTGATTTGTTGCATATATCTTTTGCAGGGTAAGTTCCGCAAGAGATTCTTTTGATATGTAGTTTCCATCCTCATCCCTCCCACTTGTCTTTGGTATTGTAAATCCCATCCGCTTTAAGTGTGCGAGAGGGGTATTATCACCGCTGCTGCTGTTAAGATTAATACTACTCCCAAGTTTAGCTTCCGGTTTGTTTGCGGCTCCGATGTAGCAAGGTATGTTCCAGATACTACTGACAATAGCGCATTGACGATTAATGTCTGTATCAATATAGTGTGATGCATCTCGTAGCCTCTGCTTGTCTACTACTATACCGCGTCGATCTATTTGGTAGTATACCGCTTGTAGCGCGTGCAAGTATTCCATGCTTATTCTGTTCTTCTGCATAAGCCCTCAGTGCCTACTTAACCCCACGATGTTCTGTGGGGTGTGGGTAGTTTTAATTGTTAGTTGCTACTACGGCACGAACGGGGGAGGAACAGCGATATTACTTGGTACAGGCACACCGAGAGTAGCCGCGAAAGTACTAGTAAGGAATGCCACTAGATTAGTAGTCATCTGATTCTCAGTCACACCCGCATTCGATTGCTGGCTGATAGGTGCTGGATTAGCCCCAAAGAATCGGAGAAAATACTGACCATCGTAGGAAAAATCAATCTGCCCGAGTCCGGGAGTTGCGGTGATAGTTTCAGTGGCTATTGAAGTAGCAGCGCCCCCCGCAAGTGTTGCTGTATTTACCGCTCCCACCGCGCCGAGAGTAAGAGTTCCAGGCGTGAAATTAGCGGCGCTAACAGGGAGTCCCGAATACAATCCTACGATAGACGAAATAGCAGTAAGTGCTGTACCAATAGCAGTAGTGGCTGTGAAGGTAAAAGGCTCAGAGATAATAAGCCCTTGAGCAGGAATAGGGTTTTGAATAACTGTTGCGCCGACTGCTGGGAGTGTGGTTGCAGTAGCAGTAGCGAATTGTGCTGGAGTGCAATTGAAAATAAGTTGAAATGCGTGGGTCAATTTAGAGTCCTCTTTTCTAGTTATATTGCGGGGGTTGATTTCTATAGAGCATAGTAAGCGCCGCTTTTAACGCTACCGGGCTGAAGGTATTAGTAAGCGAGTACCCATAATCCCACAAACCCGCTTCGAATCTATCAGCTACACAACTAGGACACTCGCATTTAGTTCTGGTTTCGTGTGGCTCGTATCTATCTAGCTGCATTCTAGTGCTCCTTTCCTTTAGAGTTCCACCATTTCTTTAGGTTTTGGCGTTTGCAATAAGCGAGCGTTGTCGATGAATTGTACAACTCGCTTATTAATGTGGTATAAAAGTCGGTAAGCAGGAGGATTTTCCTCCACTAGCTGCGCGAGCTTCGCGAATTCTAGGTTGATTTCCGCTGCTAGTTGCTCTTGCGAATCTTGTGTGATTTCCATTACTTCGTCTCCTTCTGTCCCTTTGCTGCGTTCCATGCGGCTTTAGATAAAGATTTGTAGCACTCCATTGGATCGTCTTGGCCTTCAAGATGTGATACAAGTTCAGTGACTTCGCCACCTTTCCACCATCCCTCAAACGTCTCCATCTGCCCTACAGGGAGTGCGGCGATATTCTGCATCTTATCGATAGCTTCGATCACACAACTGCGGTGATAGATACGAGTTTTTCCATTTCCACCTTTGTAAGGGAGTTTCATCGGCCATTTACCGGGATTCCCTGCCCAGTGATCTGTACCCTCTCCGCAAAGACTACAGAGCGCGTCATCGCTAGGGAGTGGGGTAGGCTGCGACGGTACACAATTGCAATGCGGGCAGTCACTGCCGCATTCATGGTGCCACGATCCGCATGGGCATCCCTGTTTGTGATCAAACGTATACCCGGCGTCAGGTGGCTCGTGTTGGACAACAGGGGCGGCAGGCTCTACCGTATTAAAATCATCATAAAGATCAAACATTATAGTAATCCTCTCTCTGCTAATTCTAATAGTTGGCACTCATAAATCTCATAAGTAACCATAGTATCTTTGCAGTTGTAAATCTTTAGCTGCCGCATATCTTTAATGTTCCACCCATGCCCTTCGTCTTTATAGTACGGCTCCCTAGTATACTGCCGCGTCTGGAACTGCAACGTATGCTTTAGCTCCGCCCAGAGCAAATGATGATTAATCAAAGTATCTCTACATCTACTAAGGTCGATTCTAAAACCCAAGGCTTCGTAGAAGTTGGCGTCGAAGTTGAAGAAATTCTGACCGAGACTAGGGACTTCCCACATGAGTTTTGCAAGGTGCTTCCAAAGCTCTCGTGTCTCAATAGTACTTTCACGAAAAAAGTCAAAACTAATGCTAAAGCTTGCACTACTAGCGAAAGAAGCGGTAATAGGATAGCCGGGTAGGATTTTGTAGAATTGAGATGGCTGCGTTTTAGTTGGCGCTTTTGGGTAAATAGTTTCGATATCGTTACTAACAATAGGACAATTGAGCATATTGTCAATATCACAAAGAAGTTCTTCAAAGCAATCAAACTGTATTTTATGAGTCCGTTCTGGAAGTGGCTGAAGAGTACATGCATGGCTTTTCCAGTATTCAAGTTCACTAGCGGCTTTTGCTAGGTCACAGTTAATAACAATATCCCGCATCTTCCACTGCTTGATTACATCTACGGGATGCTCGGTTGGGATTATGTAGTGGGAATAGTTGAGGTGAGTGCTTGTTAGGATTGAGCCGGCGTACTTGCTAATCTCTGATTCTTCGTTCGCGGTGTCGAAGGAGCCTTTTTTCTTCAAATACTTCGGGTTCATCTGGTTTAGCAGGTTCTTACCAGTATGTCCGAGTGGGATAATAATAGGCGGTCGGTAGTGCTCTAAGTCTCCTGCTACGTTGGACCAGCCTTTGAGGTTATCTGTGTCCCGGCGATAGCCAGTAACATAGTAATCTTTAATCCCCGCCTCTTGCATCATCTTGTCCCAGACGTATCCGGTGGGGGCACTAAATAGATATCCCTTGTCCTCGTCACCTGACAATGGTCTATCTACCAGCACCCACACCGGACTTGTCGGATTGCCTTTACTTCCTAGAAGTGGCATTATCATCTACCTCAAACTCATAACCATACTGTCCTAGTACTTGAATGCAGAGCCACCTAATAGCGCGCCGAGTTACAATTGGCTGGTCGCCGTCTTGGTTTAGGATCATCAGCATAGTATTATCTGACATGCCCCGATACTCCAGCGCGTTAATTCCTACTTTGTTAAGTTTAATCTTCGTCTTCGTATTCGGATTCGTCGTCGGCATCTTCGTCCTCGTCTTCTTCGCTTTCATCTTCATCTTCGTCATAAATATCCTGGAAGTCTGCGTCTAGAATTTCCTCGTCGTTTTCGAATACCATTTGCTAATTCTCCTTTTCCTTTAGAAAGAGTTAATGGGGCGCTGTACTAGCCGCCCCTTGTTAGTAATTAGCTGCTCTTCTTCAGCAAATCCGCAATATGCCGAATCTTCGGGAACTTCGTAGCGCAATCAGGAACCGCGCAGAAGTACCGACGGATTTTGTTATTGTCCTTGCCGTTGTAGTTATCAACTGCTACTTCCACTTTACCAATCCTGCCAACCAGCGGCCCTTTATAGACCCAAGTAGTAGGATCATCTTCCTTAAACTTAGCAGGATCGCCATTCCACTCTCCCGGCAACCAGCTATCTTTTCCGTCCGTCTCCATTGGCAAGCCGAAGCAGTGCGAGAAATCAGGATAAGTAAACGCGCCGCCCACATTCAACGAATCATACAACTTCCGATTCGCAAAATCTGGATGCCCATGAACTACCATCATCGCGTTCAAGTTAGTAGAACCGGTCTTAGCTTTGTTGGGCTTAAAACCTACTAGCTTTACATCGTACTGGCCAGCCGGAAAAACATCCATACCTTCGAGCTTCTCATTGGAGACCTTCATTTGAAAACCCATCTTTGTATCCTCTTTTCGATTTAGTTAGTTTTTAGAATCTATGAATCATTTACTACGGTGGTAACTATGCCGAGCGTTGCTTGTGTTTAGCGAGCATCTGCATAATATCGGGAGCTTCTGTAGCATCAAGTTTCATGCTGGTAGAAGCTGTGAAATCTGAATTAGGCTGGCACTGAACGATACGTGCGCCGGAGTAGTCAACCGTTATTCGGAATACGTCATTAAATAAACTAAGCACGGTCGCTAGGTACGGAGGTTGTACTGTTTTTAATCCCGTGTAAGCTTTTTGCTCTTTGGTAGATTTCTGTTTATCTGTCTCATCGGCTTCGTGAAATACTGCGATGACATGACCGAGTTCAGATAGCCGTCCGATGATATACTCCATGTATGCACGAACTCCATTAATGACATCCCAACCAGCCGGGATCTTAATTTCTGTGGAGTTAATTTTAACTTTTCTACAAAAAGACGGTTGCTGTTTGATGAGTTCATGCTCCATCACCGCTCTCATAAAAGTCATGCTATCGAGTATATAAGTAGCAGGGGTTGTTTTTCCTTGCTGCTTTAGATACTCGAACATGCTGATATCTGTTTCAACTGCCTGCATAGCTGTTGGGATGTTTGGGTCTTTGTCCCAGTAAGACTTTCCTTCTACGTCTGTACGCTTATACTTAGAGCAAAACTCCTTCAAACTCTCGCTTCTAGTATCGAAATCAAAACTCCATACCGGCGCCGGCGAGGTATAAGCAAACCAGCTTTTACCCACCTTTGGAACTCCTACTACCGCGATCTTTAGTCTCGGCTCTGCTTCGATATCTATTAATCCGCTTATGTTTTCGTATGGCATTTTAGCTCTCGCTTATTTGGTTGAAGTTGATGTTACAACTGACGCTTTCAAGTGCAACTTGCAGAACTGCTTGCCCTCTACTACTGTGTTCGGGCACTGGCAACGGTTTTCTAATACTTCCTGGCAACGGGGTCCGAGGTTCAATTGATTATCCTCTCATTTCTATGTCAATCATTGTTGGTTTTGTATTCTTAGGAGTAACCTCAAGCGCCATCGGCGTATAACTCCCCCCGAATAACATTTCAGAAACTACTAAGTCCGCTCCATCTGCTATTAGCTTTCTCTCTTCGTCTGTGAATTCGTAACGAGCTAGGCAAATATCTCCGAATTCAGGTACTCGCAGAGTTACTAGTGGCAGATATTCAGGCTGATCTAGAGCTATTACTTGTTCTGCTGGTACGCACTCCTCGTTATAAACTGGAGATATAGAATGCATTAATCCTCCATTTCTTCTGGGTTCCAAGGTTCTGCTACTACGAAGTCTTGGTTCAAGATGTTGAGCATGTTACTGCTACTATTTTGCCTGTGTAAATTCCTGTACTGGCATTCGGAGTGGAACATATTGTTGCATACACTTGTATTCCAATCCGGTCTTTCGCCAAGCACGACCATATCGTATATTTTATGAAAAGTTCTGAGTTGTCGTTTTCTGTATTCTTCAAGTTGCCACTCCGTTTTGAATAGTGGGACTCTTTTAAAACGCTGCATCGGATCAGCTTGCGGGGTTATTTGTGCGAAGTTCATCCAGATACGATCTACTTTGCGCCCAGCTAATAGCTCAGGGAATCGACTTTTTAGAATATAGTTAGTCGCGTAAACGTATCCGGTCATCCCCTCTTGCGGGTCGTAGCTTGCACTTGGGGAACCCTTAAAAAATGCAGTGGTCTTGTGATCTAATGGCCCGATTGCATTCCCGGAGTCCATTAAAAAGTCGATGCGCCCGGTTAGGTAGCAGCGTACTTCCTTACTTCCGAACTGGAATCCTTTAACATTCCCCTGAGTATAATACTCACTTACCTGAAATTCCCCCAGTGGAACCTCCCGCTTCTTACCAAAAGTAATCTCGATTCCAATAACCCGGAGCCGATCTACTTCCGCTGCGAAATGAGTTGCGTACTGGCCAAGCATTGCTAGGAATCCGTGCAAGCCTCCAAGAGTTTTGTACATCTTATGCTCTTCGAACTGGCTATCAATATTATACAGATGCCAGTAGTAGCAAGCCTTGCTCAGCCAATCATTGAACTCAAATGTTTCATCGCGTTTGCCAATGTAGAACAACTCAACCATCTTATGAAACACAATACCGAACTCAAGGTTCCAGCTTTTATGCTTTCCTTTGATATTAGCCATCATGGAAAGCTCAAAGCTGGCCTCGCAACTACGGAAGGTTGCGAGTGAGTGATGGTCGAGGAACATCTCAACAACGCCATCTTCTCCAAGCTGCATCCAATGGAACTTGCTCACTGCATCTGCTATGTTCATAGTTTTAGTTTCCCTTTAGGGTTTTTATCTCTCGTGCTAAATACCATGCTGCTTTTTCTAGGTCTTGTATCGTGTTATCTTTCTTCCCTGCTCTCGTAATATATTTCACAGTATTACCCAAATTATAATTAAGCTTCTTTGCTTCAATAAAATCAATTGTTTCAATTCCACCGCTTGTGTAGTGCGATGGGCTATTAACTGGGTCATTCTTGCCAGCTAACATTCCTATATATTGCCCATCTGCTTCGAACTTCGGCACCGCACGTCTAATTTCTTCCTGCTGTTTAGCTGCTTGCTGTTCTTTGTACTGGTCCCCGGTTAGATAACTCCCGGCCGCCGCTCTAACCTTCTCGTAATCAGTAAGAATCCCCATATTACTTCTTCCCTCCTAGTATTCCAGTAATTTGCTCCATACTCAATCCGCTCTTAGCTAAAGTCTGAAGCATCTGTAGTAGCTGCTCGCCAGTTACTTCTTTCTCTTTAACCTTAGTGCGCGTTTTCTTCCCGCTACTTTTTGACTCGCGCTTCTCTCTATCAAACTGAGATTCATGCTTCTCATGCACGAGTTTGATTCCAGAAAGCTTCTTAAATCTCTCCAGCTTCCTACTCTCTCGCTCTTGTAACATCAGTCCAACATTAGCGCGATGATATTCTATCGACGCTTCAATCTCCGCATCCGTCATCTCCTCTATCTTATGTGCGGCAAATAACCAATCTGTTCCCTGCAAAGTAATATGCCTTGCTTGGTACTTCCGGGAGAATGTAACAGTTCCATCAGGCCTTTCATGCTCTACAATCTTCTCCATAATAGTCTCCTTTATGGTGAAGTCGCTTATGCAATTCGCGCAGTACCGCACATCTGTTGATGACGCAAAGTGTTTGCAAAATACGACCGCACACTTAGTGCAAATTTTCGTACCGTCTGGTATTATGTCACAGGCCGCACAGCAAGGTATTACATCTCCGCCGTATTTCTCAGAAGCCATAAGGATTACTCCCCAACTAACTGTTTATACTTCGTTTCTACTTCGGGTAATTCACCATTAAAATACTTTTCAAGTAGCAATCTTACAAGTACCGATGTATTACCCTCGTAGTCTGATTTAAGTTTATCAGCTTGTTCTTGATAAATCCTAAATCCTGCCATTTTCGTCTTCTTGCCCGTTGTTCGATAGAAGCCATCGAATGTTCGAGCAGTCTGACTTTTACTGTCCTCAAGGGGTTCCATATAGAGAGCATACACCCTGCATACAGGGTCGTCAAGCCCTGCATCCCCTTTAGGATCAGCCCTTTACCTGAAAATGGCCCTGACCCCATACAGGGGGCCAAGGCCAGATTTCGATACTATTAAGTCTTCAATTAAGTTTCAAATGCTTGTAACTATCTCGAATCGCATCACAATTAGCGAGTACGTTTGAAATATGATCCATACTTAGCATAGGACCATGATACCGTGTAACTTGTTCGTCGGAACTCAATTTGCATAGCATATCTCCTTTTCCTAGCAGCTGCTCGGCTCCATATTCATCAATGATTGTTTTGCTATCGTAGCCGGTTGGTAGTTTTAGTGCGATGCGAGTACCGAAGTTCGCTTTGATATCGCCGGTTATGATTTTAACTGAGGGCCGCTGTGTTGCAAGGATTACATGGATTCCAGCGGCTCGGCAGATTTGGACGAGCTTCTGTAACTTGAGCGCGATGCTACTATCCGCGCCTACGATATCTGCGTACTCGTCGATTACTACTACGTAGTATGGTAGTGCCGCGCCGGTTATGCGGTTGTACTCGGTTATGTTTCGTGCTACTCCTTTCATTTTTTCCGTGCGCTGTCGGACTATTTGCATGAGGCGTTCGAATAGAACATAGATTTTCTCTATATCATCCGCGACTTCTACGGTGTGTGGTAGGGATGCGAATAGCGGCAGGTCTAATTGCTTAGTATCAACTAGCATTAGTTTCATTTCTCTCGAAGAGAGTTTAGTCGCAAGACCGCTAATGATAGCTGCAAGGAGTACACTTTTACCTGAGCCTGTAGAACCCGCTGCGAGAATGTGTGGAGATTCTCGCAGGTCAATTGTGTTTGGAGTACCTTTAGTATCAACTCCGAGCATAATAGGAAGCCCTTGTCCAGAGCTTTGCATAAGAGCGTGCAGGCATTTATCGTAACTAACTGTTTCTTTTGTCTTGTTAGGAATCGCAATCGCAATTTGTGCCCCCAGTCTGGTTATAAGTACAGACGGCGCCCCTACTGCGAGCGCCAAGTCCTCCTCAGATTTCATTATCTTAGCAATCGGAATATCCGCGCCAAGTGTGAAGTAGTAGGTTGATACTATCGGCCCGGCTTCTACTTGCTTGAACTCGCCGCTTATTTTGAGCGCGGAGAGTTTCATGCAAAGGTGAAGTACGGTTTGGGATTGTTCGGTTGTTAGGGCGCTCATTAATCATCACCAATCCCGGCGTAGAATAACTTCTCTTTCAAAGCTACAATTGCTTGCTCGTGCTCGGCTGCTTGCTTTTGGAGTTCTTCTTGTTCGGATTTGAGCTTTTCTACATGGCCAATTAGGTCTATGAGAATATCACAAATCTTCGAAAGTTCGTCGCATAGCGCTATAGTTCTATCATGTGTTGTCATATCATATACTCCTTATTAGCCTTAATCCTTCTTGCTTCTTCGAGCTTGGCCTTCTTAACCGCCGCTTGCTCTTTATAGAACGAGCGGTCCTGCTTTTTAAGATGCTCGGCTTTAGAGGCGCGCTTGATTCCTCTAGTGCGCATCCCCGGTATTAGGTTGGGTTTCATACTAACGCCCTTCTAGTTTACTCACGAAGCTTTTGTCCGCAAGCATGTACCGGAGTCCAGGACTGAGGTACTTAAAAGCTGCACGGAAGTTAGATTTACCACGCTCGAATCGTAAGTAGATTCCGTCGGTCTTACGTGCAAGCTCTTGCATGAATTGTTCTGCGCTTGCATCTACATACATATCCGGGATGTATACGCAATCAATCGGTACTCCGTGTGCGATCAACTTCTCAATATCCCGATCGCCAGTTGGTGAGCCGTCGCTGAAGATAATAGCGCGGGTGAGCTTGTTCTGGTTCAGCATGTTATTAGCAGTTCGCACTAGTGGTGTGCCGCCTGTTGCTGAGATTCCCTGTGCGTATACTGCGACCGCTGGGAGATTACTGCAAAGCGGGATTCCTTCCATGTTCATTGGGTAGATTGCTACTGCGGTTTTGTCTTTTTCGCAGCTGCGAAGAAATTCCTCCACTCCCGCTTTTGCATCTGCAATCTGCGCGGAGCCCATAGAACCTGAATCATCAAATACTATCCCGATGCGATGTTCCATTTCGTGCGCGGGGATTTCTATTGGTTCGTTAGTAGCAAGCGCGGCCGCTTGTTTACGCGCGGCGAGTCCTGATAGAGGCTTCGCGCCTACTCGGAATGTTGCGGGTTTTTTAATCAAATCGTTCATATTCATTCTCTTTCCTGCACGCAAAAGCGCACATTGACGCTGCTACTACTATTTAGTAGCACTAGCAGCGCGGATGCGGGCTGTTACTTGTTCGAGGGATATTGTACCTGTCCTGATGTTATCTTGCAATACTTGAATGTGTTTACTGGCAGATGCTGGAAAAGTCTTTCTACGACTTCTACTTCCATTCCCCCTTGAAAATGATATAACAGACTTCGATTCGCGTGGTAAAGCACCCTCAATAAGTACCGCACGCCGCTCCAACTCAGTTCGCACTCTTCTAGCTTGAGACAGATAAAACTGGTACGATGCTTGTAACTGCGTTTCAGTATACGTGCCCACAAGTTTTGGAGTATGCGGTAATAAATCTCGTACTGCCTTCTCTTGTGAATATACTGTGGGGCTATCACTTCGTTCATTTTCTCGTACATCTGTACTCTCATCCCATTCTCCTTTATTACGATTCGTCCATGTATTAGATTCCCACGCTACTGATAGATGCAAGCACAAATGCTCCGCGCAGTAATGAGCGGAGCACATGCGACAGAAATAAGATGCTAACTCTTTGCATACGCTGCATTCACGGTCGATGTCCATATTCCTCTTTCTACTGCTGTAGCCCAGCCACAACGTCTATAGCTATCACGCAAACATTCGACCATATCTTTATTAAAAGTGCTTGTACTTTTATACCAATAACCGGCTTTTGACCAATAATAAATATAGTAAATAGGTTTACCACTCCCTTTGCTGTCGCTCATGTATCCCCCTTAACCAGCCATACTGCTTTTTAGTAATACCTTTGCACCTATTCTTAATAAGCTTATCAACAAGCTCACGCTCGCGGCAGCTTAGTAGATTTACTCCGATATCACCGAGTATCGAGAACGCTACTGATTCTTTATAGTAGCGTTTCATGGTTTTACGGACCCAGATATCAGCGGCCTCGAAAGTCATAAACCATTCGTTATAACCGTCGAATCGCGCTTTCCAATAGCCGTTTTTATCTTTTCTTATTAGTGCCTTCACGCGCGTACCTCCCTAGCTCGAATACTTCCATCGGGGTTAGTTCTACCTTTACAGCCTCGCCATTTTCAATGAAGTATGGCTGAATCGAACCGGCGATTATTGCGAATCCTAGTTTCATGGCTAGTTAGTTGCTCCTTCGTCTATATCTACCATGTTTGGAAGTATTCCGATATTTCTTCCAGTTATGTGATAACCGGGGCCAATACTTTCTAGGCCGCAAATAGTACATTCAATCCGAATAGGACGATCGCAGGGAGTTATATCTATTTCCCTCCCTGCTTGTTTGTGTATGCCTTCTATTCGAGGTGTACAGCATTTATAAACTTCCGGCATCTCTTCGTAGCTTTTAAATCGTGCTCGCATTACATTACCTCCTTGTTAGAGTAGAGCGTCCAGAGTCTATTAAGCTCGCTCATCTTCTTGGCGTCCCCACCCATATCCGGGTGATATTCGCGGGCTTTGGCGCGGTAGAGTTTCTTCAGGTCTGATAAGTCTTGGGTGGTTATTTCTACACCCAAGTAACTACTAAGTTGAGCAGCAATTGATTGTGTAGACTCCTTCGTGCTAGTTGGTGCAGTGTAGTAGAAATTCTCAGCATAATCCGTTGGTACATGCACTTTCGGACCACTAGCGGGTTGCTTATCTAAGAATGTAATCTTAAACCCAAGCGCCTCCATGCTGGTTTTTAGCGGCGGCCAATACTCAGCACCAAGCCCCCAGGTATATGTGCTTGGGTTATATTCCCGTGCGGTTGCTGGGATCATTGCCTTTATTAGGTTAATGATCGGTTGAATATTCTCCGCGAAGTATCCCTTACGCGGGAGGGTTTTGAATTTCAGTTCGTAAATTGTTCCGTTCGCGGTCGTATTAACAATTACTTCTTTCATCTCACCCTTTCTCTGGTCTCGCAGATATTTGTCCGAATAAGACTTCCAACAATTATCGCAGGACCAATTCTTGAATCTTTCTGAATATATTAAGTCTAAAGATATTCCAGCCATCTTGCGACAATTAGGACATTCGTATGTTATCATGCATAATCTCCTACAACCGTAGAGCTAAAAAAGGCCACACCTCTTTACTAGCAAGTGTGGCCGGGGGTATTAACCGAATTGGATCAAGTAGCTCATGCGTAAAACGTTAATTGTGTAACAGCCCTTCGGGCAAGTTATCCCTGATTGATAGCAGCGAACTGTGCAAGAATCTGCTGGAGCATTTCGGGCGAAAGCGAACCAAGCATCTTGATAGCCTTGTCCGTAGGAGATGCGGAAACGCGCTCGCTAGCAGCCTGAACTAGCGGAGTACCATCGTACGTTGGCTCTACTGGCTGGAATGCAAGATTACCCGCCTCATCCTGCTCGATCAGCGTTGTGCGAATCTTCTGATTGAACTTCGCGCTGAGTCCCTTGTTGATAATAGACAGGCGCTCATCCGCATCAGGAATAAGCTGCTCGAAGCCTTCGAGAGTGCCAGCGGACGGCTTGATTACTGTCTGCTTGAACGCAATAGTCTCCGTGCCCTTGTACTCGGGAGATTCGAGAGTTGCAATGTCCTTCTCGCTGGAAGTATGACGCACGGCAGTAATCTTGCTCTGCTCATCCAACTTTACCACGACGGCGAAGTTAACATTCTCGTTCTTGACAGGAAGGGCGGCGACGGAATTAGGCGAAGGAATAACGGCAGTAGTAGACATTTAGTTGATCTCCCTACTAGCAAGTAGCTAGTATATTGTTATGGTAGCATAGCTACGAGTTAGTGTTTTTGATTCTAGTAACCGATACACATGCATGTAATGTATCGACGACCGACCCTTAGTGTACCAAACCAAGGGGCAGTTGTCAAGGCATTTTTATGCTAGAATGTGACTTTCTTTGCCTCTTCAAGTTCTGCTTCAAGGCGTTTGATTTTCTCGTCGGTAGAAAGCTCCAAAGCATTTAAAGCATCTACTATCTTGAGCGCGGTATTCTCATCCGTATGCCCCTCAGATACTCGCGAATAGGTTTTATAGTTCATCACGTTGTAGGTTATTACTTTTTCTACTTTAAACATATTATTCTCCCTTTTGTTTCGAATTGGCTGCTGCTTGCTTTTGTATCCCGGTTAGCTGTGTAGGAACCTTCGGTTCAGTTCTGCACAGTGAATCGAGTTGTGCGCGTGCTCGTTCGAGATTCATTGCAACACCTCTTGACACCAAAGTACCCAGTGGCGATGAAATTCTCTTAGACGATTTTGAAGCACCCAAGGTGGTAGTCTACATTCTCTATCCCAAGATATATGATTTATTTTTCCTTCTTTATTTAGAAGTATTATCATGTACTGCTCCATGTTAGTTTGTGTTCCCATCCGCACTTATCACGCAGGTATCTCAACCTGATGATTACCTATTTTGTCTATAAGTGCGGATGGCAAAACATCTGCCATGTTACTTCTTAGATAGTAGATACTTCGTAGCAATTGGTTGGTTTTTATATGGGAATGCGCGGAAGGCTTGGAGTATTTCTAGTTTTGTCATGGCTTCACCTTGAAATTGAATCCGTTTACAATCGCGCGGATTGTGTTTTTGTTTATATCGAGTGAGGATTGGCTATTAGAATCAGAGCCATCGAGGTGTGGATTTAGCTCGCTCGCGTTAGCGCGTTCTACTTCTGCTTTTAGTTGGGCTTCAAATTGCTCATAGCACTCTGGAGTGCAATAAGTTGAAGCGTAATCAATAGGCACGCCTGTATTACCATCGCGTCCCATAGTGAATACGCGCTCACATGCTAAGCATTCGTGGAGCATTTTAATTCTCCCCCTAGATACGCTTTTACCATAAAATACGCTGCTGTCTCAAACCAGCTTATTTCTAAGCAATATCTTGCTGTGTTTTTATCTGATTTTATTTTCATATCAATCTCCATTATGTTAATAGCTACTTGTGAGGCAGACCTTCGGTCGTGGTTAGATTTCTTTTGTAATCATTTCCATAACTGCGGTTAGACTTAAAGAAGCATCCTCTAAGAATTGCTCCGTGTTGGTTGGCATTATATTATCTGTAAATGCGCTGCCGTGGTTTAATACTTTAGCAAGTAGTGTAACAGCTTGGATGAAGTTAGAAAGCTGCTCGATATCGTCGTTAATCTCAATCGCGCTCATGGTTTATTACTCCTTTAAAGGGTCTAAATTTTACCTGTTCGGCTGCTGTGTTAGTATGCGGACTTACTTCCCCAGTTCGGATATGTACAAAACATGTGAATGCACTATGAATTCCAGGATGGTAACATCGAATATATTTATTATGTAAACCACAAATGGCTGGCGATCCAAATACATGGGGCTGTTCTTGTTTACGGTCAAATTCAATTCTTTTTACGTGTTTACAGTTATTACAATCTGAATCCCATAGTTGCTCGGCCCAATAATCCTCTTGCGTATACCAAAATCGTGGATTATGTTGGACCATACGCCAGTATTCGTTATAGGTGAGCGGAAATACAAAACCTCCTTTTATCATACTATCTCCTTTTTTAACTGTGTAACAGGCTTGTTGCCATGCGCGAGTTCACATGCTGGTATTATACAACCATTAGGGGGCTGACTATAGAGGTCGCAGCGTATTTCAGCGCGTTATTACCGATTGATCAAATCGCACCTGTTATATGAAAGCCCCCGAATGGGCATACAGCGCCCATGTTATTAGCCGAGTATATTGGTATGATTATCCTTCTTCCCCACGAACAGGCTAGCTACAACGCACCATAGAATATACGCGCTGATATACATACAACCGAGTACTACGAATTTGATTACGAATATAAACAGGTCCATTGTTATTCTCCGAAGTCTATAACTACTTTTGGTTTGTCTACCTTTTCGAAGATAGAGTTATCATATGCGATATCTTCTTTTGGTCTGTACTTATCATGCTCGTCTGTAGGCCCATTGATTTTATCAGCCTCAGTAGGAGTAATCATAGCGATATTTGTTTTATTCGCTTCAGGTTTTAATTCTTTGCCTTTATTCTTTAGTAATTCAATAGCTCTCAATACTTCAGGATCAGCAGGTCGTGGATTATCTACTTGATATATCGCACGCTCAGTAGTTGGTTCAAGAATAGTTTTCCGTACAGCTTCTTTCTTGAATACTATCTTGTCTTCTTTATTCTTCCAATTATCAAGCGAGTTCTCATAGATCGCTACAATCCTATTAGCATTCCCAAGCTTGTGTTTTAATTCTTTCGCTAGTTCAGTATCACCAGCTAGTGCAGCTTCACCGAATTGCCTAGCAATATCCAATGCCTCAGCCTGAGCAGCAGCAAGATTAGTCTGTCTATCTTCCATACCACGCTCAAACTTAGTCTTAGCCATTGAACCATACAAAGCTTTATCAGTAATCTCTTCTTTTTTCTCAGTAAGAGCTTGTATACGCGCAAGTAATCCCTTAGAGCCACTAGCATTAGCAAAGAAGATTTTCCCTTCCATCTCACGCTCGCGCTCTAACGCAGCATTACACTGCACAACAAGCTCGTCAATCTCTTTATCAATACGTGCAATTCGATCTTTAATAACCTGTTTCATAACTAATAATCTCCATGCGCGGAGCGTCAACGCCTTATAAAGAGAGTATAGGGGATGGGGATGGGATTGTCAAGGGATCAAAGGCGGGTGCCCGATCAACCTAAGTCCTTTAGAATGTCACACATAGATCGAAACGTCCATCGTGCCGCATGTCAACGCTCCACGGTGGGGAGGGTGATCGATGCTGACTTCGATTCTACTAACTTGCTAATAGCTCTAAGCTCTTATTATTACTTGTTGTTCTATTATTATTAATTTTTTTTTTTTTCTAATAAGAAAGGAAGCAACTACTACTAAGAGACTAATAGTAATTGATCGACGGATCGAATCGTACGCACACCTATATGTGCCGTCATGCGGCAGTGTGTCCCGATCGATCCATCCCCTTTGTTTTCAACGGTTTGGTTTGAAACGAATCCGCTTTCGGTCCCGAAGAGACACATGACCGTCCGCAGGGCCGCTATTGCTAGCGGGTTATTATTAGCTATTTCTGTGCCATTCGCAGCATATCACGGAGTAGTGGATTATTAGCAGCTAAATCATGTAGCGTAGGCGCTATATACTTCTTTTTATCCCTACGATCCGCGCCAATCCCGGTGGTAGAACGTCGCGCGTCCATTTTCTCATGCAGCGCGTCAATAGCATCGCACTCGCGTTTATTAGACTCCGCGATCGCCAAGTAGTGCGCCACGTCGGGGTGTACTAGCGAGCGGATTGGGTTATTCTTTGGCATCTAATAGCTCCCGTTCAATATGCGCGCGCCAGAACTCCGCGGCTTTTACATCACCAGCCCTCACGGCGCATTCTAACATCCGTCGCATGAATCCAATATCGTACGTCTCAAGTGTCATAAAAGCCTCGTCAGTGCACGCGTTACGTGCATATAAGGGGCGCTCAGCACTGCCTAGCCCTTCCCCCTATTTCGGCTTGTGCTACTACTAGAGATTCTTCAGTATCTCCCGAAGCTGGAACATGTACCCGCTGACAAACGCGCCCTTATCCTTATCAAACTTCGCGCCACTCCGAATCGCCCAATCATACGACTTCGCCGTATCGCTCTCCGCTTTATCCGCGTAATACTTGAACTTGCCTTTGAGTGCCGTTGCGACCGCGTTAGACGCAAGCGTCTCAACATCATCAGCCAATCCCAGTTTGGCCAGCGCTTCTACTTGGTGGTCATTCAACATAATCGTAACGTTCATGGTAATCTCCTTTGCTATGGACTAGTATCAGCTAGTCTCTGTTACCGCATCGTTGCTGCTGTATCTATTATACACACTTTGTAGCTCTATGCGCGTTTCGTAAAACTTTATTTCGAAAATCTTTTTTCTCTTACAGATTACTCCGCCAGCCTGTTAGTTATAACTGCTGCTGTCGTAATTATACACGTCCTACTCGCGCGTGCGAACTATCTCTTTAGTTACTAAGTATATAACAGCGCGCATACATGGCTGCGTACTACTATGTATCCACTATTGTATACAATGCGCTTCGCGCCGCGCTACTGCTAAAGCATTCCTATTAGCACCCACCTCCAAAAAATCGAAATGTAACTCAACAGGCCGGGGTGTACCAAAACAATTTTTTAAAAAATTCGCACTTTAGAAAGTAATAATAAGTTCTTATTCCGAGTTGCGAAGCAAGTATTAAAGAGGTGCGCGAAGGGGCGTGGTGGCCCGGAGGGCGCAAGTGGGGTATGCGGGAGTATGCACCGTGTATAGCGGTCTTTTTATTTTCCCCCTATCTATATATAGTAAGGGGTATCAGAGCACCGAGCCGGTGTTCGTGCTGGGAGTTAAATATATGGCGGAATCGAAAATAATAGAGGCGCTGGAGAAATTCAGTCGCGATTATGCTTGGGATAAGTCCCTGATAGTTCCAGCCACTAACTCCTCCGAACCCGGCCTGTGCCTGATTAGTAGTGAGCATAGTAATACGAGTATAGAGGATTTTATAAATGGCTCCCGCGAATCCTAATAACCCGAGCGCGTTGCACCCCACGTTGAAGATGACGTGGAAGCGTGCGCTTAAAATCGAGCGGATTGCGCGGCTGAGTCTAGACCCGGCGGGGTACTCGAACGAGCAGATTGCTAATCACCTTGGGATTAATAAGCAGACTGTAGTGCTAGTGCGCCAGCTTCCTGAGTACCATGCGAAGATGATAGAGTTGGCGAGTGGGGTAGTAAGCGCGTACGACCAGCAACTACGTCAGGATATTGATAACTCCCGCGAGGAGCTTCGCAGCATGATCCCAAGTAGCATGATGGTCATTCGAGACAGCATCCTCGGCAAGTATGGGCCGAACCTGCGCTTCAAAGCCGCGCTGGAAGTAATGGACCGCGAAGGTACTCTAGCGAAGGTTAGTAAGAGCAGTGTGACTGTTGAGACCAAGCCTAACATGGCAGTGGACCAGAGCGTTGCTAATAACCTCATGGCCCTGCTCGCGGGCGCGCCGAAGTCTACTAGTATGAACGAGGCCGCTGGCGGATTCACTGTTAGTGCCGGGGCCGCTGGCGAACAGATGCGCGGGATGAGCGAAGAGAACACTGAGAAAACCCTCGAAGAACTCGATCTAAGTTTACAGAAGCCTAACTAGTAATCAACCGTACGCATACTCATTAAATCCTAGTTGCGGCCTCGGACACTGCGCTAGGTAGCCCAGCCGAAGATGCGAAGCGCCACCTTACTAGTTAGGTCTCTGTATTAGTAACAAACAATTATTGCGTCGGACCTTCGGCAGGCTAAAAAACAGTCCGCGAGGCATCCGCCGCGAAGCGGTGGTGCCGAGTTATTAGGACGATGACCAATGGCGCGAATGAGAACGTATAACTACCTCGGCCTATGCGCTCTACTTCGACGCGCAGCGGTAGATATAATGACCTTCCAAACCCAACTAGCTTCTGCGAATGCCGAGTTAAAAATCCTAAAACAGAAACTGTGGATCTATGAGCTATACTCAGAAGGATTTAGAAGCCGTCCTAGACAAAAACGCGGAGTATGAGTATAGCGAGACGGGTGGGTTATATCTCCCGGCGAGTGTTACGAGGTCGTATAAAGTAATACCTCCTACGCATCCCGATGAAAAAACGATGCGGGTTATTCATAGGTTGAATGCTCTTGGGTCTTTGTTCTACTTCGCAACAGTAATTCTCGGCAAGAATAAGTTCCAGAAGAACCCCGATCCTGATAGAAACATGCACTTTCAGATGTGCCAAGTAGTAGAGAAAGATGGCCTGAAAGAAGTAATCGAGATACCTCGTGACCATTTCAAATCTACCGTCTACTCAGAATGCTACCCAATGTGGCGCGCGCTTCCTTTTAGTTATGAGGATGAGTTGTACATGCGTGCTATGGGGCATGGTGATAGATACATCCAGTGGATGAGGTATGTACATAATCAAGATATTCGCATTCTACTAGTTAGCGAGGTTATTAACAATGCGAAGAAGCTTGGTGTGCGATTTTATGGACATTACAGAGATAATGCTCTGTTCAAATATCTTTTCCCGGAAATACTACCTGATTCTAGCTGTACGCAAAATGATGAAAGTCTACATCAAATGCGTACTAAAGCTGGTAGAATTCAAGGTGAAGGAACATTTGATTTTATCGGTGTGGGATCTGCCCTACAATCTCGCCATTACGATATGGTTATCCAAGATGATCTTGTTGGTAGAGCGGCATTTGAATCCGACACCACGATGCAGAAAACTATCGAGTATCATCAACTACTCGTGGGCGCCTTTGACGCCGCAATAGATGATGGTGGTAGGGATAATGATGAGATTATTGTCGGGAACCGATGGAGCTACAAGGATCTTAATAGCTACATTCGCAGTAATGAGCAGTATTTTAATTTTACTACTCATAGCGCCCTTGGTGGCTGCTGTTCTTTACACCCTTTCGGCGTGCCAATTTTTCCAGAAGCATTCAACTTGGAGAAGCTTGCTCGTTACAAGCAGCGTCTCGGCTCTTATCTATTTAGCTGCCAGTATCTTAATGTACCTATTAATCCGGCCGAGGTAAAGTTTGATAAGCGTAGTCTTAGGTATTATGAGTTTATTAAAGACTCCAATTTCACTTACACCGACGCCGCGCCAATGACTAAGAATGGTGCTACTAAGGTTCGGCAGAAAGTTCTAATACGGCACAAGGTTCACGAAGGCGACGTAGAAGAAGATATCGCCCCACGTAATCTAAAACGCTACATGATCGTAGACCCTAATCATAGCGGCAATGAGGGTAGGTGCAGACATGCTATTACTATTACCGGAGTGGCCGAGAATCCAAGACGGGTGTACTTACTCGATGTATGGGCTAAATCCTGTGGTACAGACGAGTTCATCGACACAATGTTATATCTCGCAGTCGAGGTGTGGAAACTTGATTGTATATACATGGAAACAATCGCCGCTCAAAAATACCTCAAGTACCACTTAGAGTACAAAATAAAAGAAGAACGAAGACGAGATCCTAGATATGGCAACCTTACCATCAAGGAGCTTATTACTCCCAAGACCAAGAATGCTAAGAAAATGCGTATTGATGGTCTCGGACCTATTTTTGAACGCGGAGAATTTTGGCTTAATAGCAAGGGAATGGAAGAGTTCCACGAGGAATTTGAAACCTATCCCGCCGGGAAACTCGTTGACGTACTCGATACTTTGGGCTATGGGCCGCAAGTATGGGATTTTGATACTAACACTGACGAGATTGAAATGGAAATTCTTCGAAGAAAGAATCAGTACAAGCGAAATATACGAAATAGTATCTCGGGGTATTAGTATGGGCGAGAGCGGCGAAGTGAGCTTAGTCGATCTTGCTATAGGCCAAGCAGTACTTAATGAGAAACTGAGTAATCTAAAGATCGACACAACTGAGAAACATTCACAGAACAGAAAAGATTTACACAGTCTTGAGCAAAAAGTAACCAAGGTATCTACGGATATACTTACACTTAAGATCAAGCTTGCATCATATAGTGCGGCGGGTGGAGTTATCACCGCTGTGATTCTTAGAATACTAGATCATTTCTGGAAATAGGGAGATTTATATTATGTCATTCCTTACTGTACTTGAAAAAGCTGGCGAAGATATTGCCAGTATTTTTAAGAAAGCTGCGCCGATTGTGCAGGAAGTTCAGACGATCGCTACTCCTTTTGAGAATGCGTACATGCCGGGTCTTTCTACTCTGATCCAGACTGGTATTACTGCAATCGGAAACGCAGAAGCTCTTGGAGTTGCGGCTGGGAATACGACCGGGAGTAATGCTGTAAAGCTTGCATCTGTTGTATCTTCACTTGCTACTTCCCTCGGGCCGACTCTTACTGCGCTTGGAGTTAATCCTGCCACTGTCACCACCGCACAGTATACGACTTTCGTAAACAGCCTCGTAGCTGCGTCGAATGCATTTATTACTACGCAGCCCGCTGCAACTACTACACCCGCCGTCGCCGCATCTGTAGCCGCTCCCGTAACTGGTGCCGCTGTTCAAACTCCTGCATGACTGAGGATTAAGAAATGGTTTCGATCATAAAAGCAATCGGGAATCTTCCACTAACATTCTGGGGGATTCTCGTACTTTTCACTTCCATGTATCTCGCGGCGAAGTACAATCTCCAGCTTGGTTATTACTTCGCTGGAGTAGGTAGTACCCTGTGCGGTATAAGTCACATGCAGCCCTCCCCAAATCAAGTAACAACTGTATCATCTAATCCCGAAGTTAAGGTAGAATCAAATGCCAGCGATACGACCGGTCAAAACTAATTTCGGAAAAGATGCTACTGAAGAGATGTGGAAATTTGTGGAGGAATCCACGGCTTACTGGTACGAGCGTACTCGGAATTTCAGAGAAGATAAACTGAAAGAGTACGCTCGACTTTACAAAGGTACTCCCAAGAACGACTCCCGTGATACTCCTTGGCCGGGGGCTTCTAATATAGAGATTCAGATTATTGCTTCGAATAGCGATAATCTACTAGCTAGAGTCATGGCTATGTACATGACTGATCCTCTGTGGACGGCTAAGATTTACGGTGATATTAAGACCGGCGAAGGTGACGACCAGCGTTCTGCTATCGAGAAGTTCCTTAGTAATATGGCGCTGGAGCCTTCGGAACTGGACTTCTACCGAGTAGAGGAAGCGTGGTTCGCTGGTACTATTAGGAATGGTACTGGTATTATTAAGTTCCCTTGGCTCTATCACGTAGAGAATCAGATAGTATCTACGGATGGAATGAGCGGTGAGGATTACAAGTACGAGACGAAAGAAGTAATCCGACTCGATGGTCCTCGTCCTGAGAACATTCCGCTTAATAAGTTCCTGACAGATATCAGTACACAGAAGCTCGAAGATTCAAAATTCAAATGCCACATAATGACTGTCTCTAGAAAGACACTCGAAGACAAGAAAGCTCTGAAGTTTTTCAAAGATGAAGATATTGATGCTATTATTGCCCAGCCTGATCGTAGTCAGTCAGATGTTCTTCAGAACTACATTGAAGAGAAGCAGGGATTAGGGGCTACTAGTTCGGGATCGCTCAGCGACGAGTACGATCTTTATGAGTGCTGGTTTCGTTATCAGCACAACGGACAGAACTACCGTTTGCAATGCACTCACCATCCACGAAGCAAGACTCGGTTAGTATCTTTCTTCAACTACTATCCAGAGAACATGGATATCTTCGAAGACGCAAAGTTGGCATATGATGATGACCAGTATTATGGATACGGTTTTGCAGAAATGCTCAAAGCACTGCAAGATGAAATTGGCGAGATGCATCGCCAACGAATCAATGCTAAAACACTTTCCAATACAACAGCGTTTCGCGTTAATAAGAATTCGAAGCTTCATTCGATTCTACAGTTTTATCCTGGTGTTCTCGTGCCTGCTGATCCAGGTGAGATCGAAAGACTTGAACTTAACAATCCCCAAGCTGATTCGCTTGACGGGGAGAATTTATCGTTAGCCCTAGTAAAAGAACGCACAGGAATAGATCCTGCAACAGGAGGTACTGGTGGCGGTATTGTCAACAGCAAACGTGGAATCTATTCTAGCCAAGGCACCTTCGCCGTACTTCAGCAACAAAATTCTAGAACCGGCCTACGCATGTCAGATATGCGATCCGCACATTCTAGAGCCGGCTCGAAGTTCGCTAAGATGTATGCTCACTTCGGAATTGGTAAGAAGTTACGACAGTACGGTGATAACGCAGAAGCCCTGAAAGCTGCTTTTGAGAACATTAAGTCTGGAAAATTAGGACTGAGTATTCGCAGTAGCACCGCTAGTATGAATAAGGAACTAGAGAAGCAGAATGATATAATGCTATCTCAAACTCTAAGTGGCCTCTATCAGGGCGATGCTCAGATGATTCAAGCTATGGGAATGCAAGGCGCTCCCCCTGACTTGATAGAATACTACACCGATGTACTCCGAGCGAAGCAATCGCTGTACAAGCAAATAGTACAGAACTTCGGTCACGACGATTACGAGCGGCTAGTACCACGACCCGCACTATTAGATAAAGGACGCCCTAATGAACTTAGCCCACAGTCAAGCGTTGGAGGTCAACAGCCAAGTCCGCAATCTGGACAGCCAAGTGGCGCTGGACAACCTGATGCAAGCGAGGGTAATAATCCTGGAGCTGTACCAGTCGGCGGCGGGGCAATTGCTGGTGGAGTACCTACTAGCACTAATGGACAGAGTTAAAGATGATTTCTTTGATAGTAAAGAAGGGATCACAGATTATGGCAAGGGTTATCTGAAAGGACAACTCGATGCTTATAACGAGGTAGTTGGGATTGGTTATATAGTAAAGAACTTCAAAAGCAATAAAGTATAAGGAGATGGCTTATGCCGTGGTATCGAAGAGATGGGCAGTTAGTAGAAGGTGAAAAGCTCGACGATGTAGAGTTCAAACCGGAGAAATTGAAAGAGGAACTTACTACTTCTTTCAAAACATCCCTAACAGAAATGCAGGCCGCACAAGATGAGAAGATGCGCCCGATTCTTGAAATGGCTGCGGCTATGGCGCAAGAGCGCGCTGATAGAGCAGAGGCGGCGCGAGTTGCGAAGGCAAACGAGAATAAGGGACCAGAAGTTACAGCAGAAGATTTCATGCTTGATCCAGCGGATGCTGTTAGCAGAATGAATCGTGGTACTAATACCGCGGTAAAGATGCTGGCGGCGAAGATGAATAAGCAGGATGCGCTTGCGGATAAGGAATACTATCACGGAGATATTAAGTCCAAGGTAGATGCTATGATTTCGCAGCAGACACTTGATGCTCAGTGCCGTGCGGATGTGGTTGAGAATTGCTACAAACTAGTAATGTTCGACCACATGAAAGATATACAAGAGGGTAAGATCAAATCGCGTAACAGTGCGAATGTGTTTGATTCTAACTCCTCAAGTGGCAATAGCGGCAAGAGCGAAGGCGAGTCCGAGACTCTTAATGCTGACGAAAAGCTGGTAGCAAAACGTATGGGAATCTCAGAGAAAGACTGGATTACTTCCAGAAGGCAACTAGAGTATGTCTAACGAAAACGAGATCGACCCATTGGATATGTTCAAGGACTTGCGAGAAGACGCGCCAGTTGCGGCTAAGCCCTTCGTAAAACCAGCCGTGAAAGTAGATGCGCCAGCCGTGAGCACCGAAGTCCCGCTTACTGCCGCACAGATGATTGCAGTTGCTAAGATCGTAGAAGAGCAGACACGCAAGGCTATTGCTTCTTCTAAATTCAATCCCAACATGCCGGGACAAGTGCTACCAAAGGCTGCTGTTAATATCACAGACTTCTCCAAACTTACTATGGACGATGTTTACGATCTTAGCGTGCCGATCGAAGCTAAGGCGTTCATGGATGCTGATGTACTTGCTATTAAATTGCGGGACTCGAACTACGAAGCACGATGGGTTAATAAGAACCCGCAGAATCTTGGAGATAAGATCGGTAAGGGATTTACTTATATCGAGCCTAATGATTTAGTAAGTGCTGATGCTATTCAGACCTCCTTAGACGCAGACGGCCACTACTGCTTCAACGACGTAGTTGCAATGAAGATCGACAAAGCAACTTACTATCGTGCTCTTCGTGCAGCTCACGAACGTGCGGTTAGAACTACCGATCAAGCTAGTAGCCGTACTCGTGCCGCATCTATGGCAAATCAATATATGACACAGGAATCTGGGGTAGGTAGTGACTTTCGTGACGCTTCAGCAATGAAGAAAATGACGTTCTACGATCCCGGTGTTGAAGTTTAATAAATAGAAAGAAGGATTAAAAAATGGCAGGTCCGAATCTTACTACTCACATTCCAATTGGAGTTGTTGAGACGACTACTGGGCTGACTCCTTTCACGAATAGCCAGCCTGAACAATCTGGGCAGACTTATAAGATTGGAACTCCGCTTCAACTTAACGCCGGGTTTATTCGCGCATGGGATGGTACTACACT
>Ga0302230_10000295_pt1 | contig 48531 bp, 41 predicted proteins | sample II_Palsa_N2_1_FD_193523 | JGI IMG/M metagenome (GOLD analysis project Ga0302230, IMG submission 193523) | Peat permafrost microbial communities from Stordalen Mire near Abisko, Sweden - II_Palsa_N2_1 | ecosystem: Environmental > Terrestrial > Soil > Palsa > Peat permafrost | place: Sweden... | reverse complement strand
GGCGGCATCGTTCGTCAGCGAGTTTGTGAACAGCGTCCGGGAGTTGAAGCTCGAAATCGGGGTCCGGGTCAGGACGGGATTTGCGTATTTCAGGTATGTCCCGATCCAGAATCACTCGGGACTAATGCTCCAGGAATCCGCTTAGCTATTGAGACGTTGTAGCGGGAGATATGGCCGATTAAAGATGGGTGATGTTAAGCTGCTTTCTCGATTTGGCGAAAACCTGGAGATATTGCCCGCCCTGACCGCTTACCGAATCGAGGTTATTTTCTAGTCCTACTTCAATTACCTTTAGCATAATCAATTATTAAAATAATAAAGAAGGTAAATAAAGGGAAATACTCTAATTATAAATCTATAATCATATCTAATAGTTTTTAATTTCAAGAATAGAATTGGTTGAGTTATAAGCTTACGTTCCTTGTATGGAAATGCTGAGGCGATGCGCTAACCGAATCGGGGTTATTTTCTAGTCGTGGACGACCACTTCAAGAGCTGCTTACTTCTTTACGTTTAATCCAATGGCTCCCAACCAATCTCCAAAGAAACGCGGCGGCAGACCTAGAAAGCATGCTACCGAGACAGATGCAGCAGAGGCAGTGCGACAGAGCAAGCTGCGTTCATATCACCGCGCGCGTCGGCAGTCGCGTCAACCCAATGGTCCAGCTGACTTTATTGCCTACGAGCCTCCACTCCACGGCGATGTCCCAGCAGATACCCCTCCCGAAACCGGGCTTCGAACGAACATCCGAATTCCTCAAGACCCCAATACCCAACAGGACAATGCTCGACCGAGGCCGCCGCCAGACCCCCAGCCGTCTGCGGAACAGCCTACTGCAGAAGAAGACGCGGAAATCAACGAGCAGATCAGGCGCATTCAAACAAAGGAGCAGGAAATGAATACTGAGCAAGCAGAGCGTGATGCAGAAATCGCAGAGATCTTGCTGGGAATGCGAGCCGCCGAACAAGCAGAGGACATTGGTGGGGAGGAATTGGACATGCCAGAATCAGCGAACGAAGCAGGAGCTGCAAATACCCCGGATATATCAGGCTTGCAGACAGTTGCAACGTTTAGGGAAGAGAGAATAAGCGAGGAAGAGTCCCAGGGTTCTTGCCTTTTGAACTTTAGCGATATAAATGAGCCGATCATAGAGGATCATAATAGCATTGGTGCTTCGTACGCTTCCAACAGATCAGTCGATATCCAAAGGTCAATGGAGAGTAGGGTTCCATCTCAAGCACCGGCTCGGTACAGCTCACCATCTTTGCAATCGTCAAATAAGAGCAGCACCAGGAAAGGCACTAGCAGACGGAGCACGCCGTTCCCAGCACAGCGGAACAACCTCTTGTCGTGGGTGAAATCTCTACCGGAAAGAACACCAAGCAATTCATCTTTCCATGCACCTACGCCAACACCCATTCGCAATGCTTCGCCTTCACCCTTCCATCCTATTGAGAATTTCGTCCCTTCTACACCGGCCCAGTCTGTACGTGATGCGTTACCAGCCCTCGCAGCCCCAACCCGCGCTTCTGTCCCAGCTGCATCAGCCTCTCCTGCACCAGCTGAACGTACTGCATTTAAACTAGCCAAACAGCTTCGGAATTTCCAAGGTTGCACTCATGAACAACACTATGAAGCTGACCAATTACATCACGAGAACCACCAACGACCTGATGTGCATTCTGAATGCTCGTCTCTGCAGCAAATTACTGCTCTTCTCAGTGGGGGTTATGGCGGTGGAACGCCTCTACCCAACGTCTTGAGCAGCCCTAAGTTGATGAAGCCGGGAGATTACAACGGCTTAGACTGCCAAGCGGCATTTGAAGGTGCGAGTGTATCAGCTGCTCCTGAAGACGTCGGGACGCGGAATGAGAATCTGCCCAAGAACTTGTGCTTATCACAGCACCACATAACCAGCAAGAAGAATCGCCGTCCCAACGTAACATTTGACATTGACAGCACTTGTTGTTTTCCTACCAGCTTGGCATTTGCGAGGCGCGGCATCAATTGGATGCCCAAAGCCCACCCCATTCTCAACCTAGCGGCCGATATCCACTTTGGATTGCAGGTTCCGGTGTATAATGGCCGCGATGTGTTAACGCAGAAATACACCCCTCTCCACAAGATCCCCCACTACTGCTTTGGCACTGTAGTCGGCATGGATTCGCTCTCTATTCTTATCTTCTTTCCCGCTCTCCACCTAGAGAGTGACTATGAGCATTCCACCTACCTGAGCGAGGAAGACGAACAGCTCCTGTCTGATGCTATTATCCTCCCGGCATTAAACAAGACAATCGAGTCTTCTAACATCATGCAGCATTACCCTGCGTCGGCCGATATTGCAAACTTGGATTCGACCGCGATCTCGGCAGAGGGCCTTGCCCGGAAACAGTCCGCGAGAGAACAGCTTATTAAACACGCCATACAGCCTTACTACCTTGACTCACTCTGGCGTCTCATCCTTCAGACCATCGACGAGAATCGCGGCTTCGATCGGTTCCGAGGTGCAACCCTGTTTGTTCATGCGAAGAATACCAAGCTAGAATTCATGGATGCTAGTCTGACTCAAGCGTATGACAGCTGGCAGGCGAAGTGGTCTGAGGTGGCCGACCCACAGTTCTACAACAAGGACCGGACATTTGTCGATCTTGCAAAGCAGGTAACCTCAGAAGATAGTGCCCTGCCGTACGACAATATTCCGGAAGACCACGAAGCAGAAGTGTTTCTCTGGAAGAAGTGCTGCCTCGAGGCGTATGCCAAGAGCCGGGTGGTTCTCAATGCGGACGGGAGCCAGGCAAAAGGGAACCCCAAACGCACGGTATACCCCTGGGCGATGATGCGGGACACGGTGGGCCAGACTATGTTTGCTTCCCCACATGGGCAAGAGAGCAGAGACGGGCTGATCTACTCTCAATTCTACGGGTTGATCAAGACTCCCTTTGATTCGTCGAAAGTATACGTCTTTGACAATGACTCTGTAGAGAACCTAGCCCTAGACCCCGGATACATCCGGTCACTACAGCAAGAAGGCGGCGGAATCACCTTCTCCAAGGCTGTTTGTGAGTTTGGCTACCTACACAGCAAGAAGCGGGCCTACGCAAATCTTGTTGATAATCGTGGGAAGTCGTACGGGATTCGAGAAGAACACCGTATCTCTTTGACGATAATGGAAGAGATCTATCAGCAATGGCACCAATGGGATCTGTACGATGATGAGGTTGATATTGGCCAGCCTGTACTCCCTTATTACATTGCCACCACTCAAGAGCTGCTTGATTTTCTCTCTGCTCAGATTAACAAATACTGTTTCCTCTTTGAACATGTTCTTGCTCACACGGCCATGACATACTCGCTGCCCGAGACAATTGTTATGGTCACGGCTTTGAGGGCCCTCCGATTCTGCTACGGCAGTAACCTGATCCAGCGGGAGTCATTATTATACAAGGATCGCTGGGAACAGACCCGCAACCAGAAGCAGATTGTGAAAGAGGGCTTAGGGATGCGGGATACGATGGAACGGTGCGGACTTGGCTGGTTCCTACCCAAATTCAACTGGGCTACGTGGCGTCTAGCACCACCGCATGGGGAGAATATCCTCGTTGGGAACATGTTGATGCATGAAGAGTACAAACGCAGGTGGCGCGCGGTCAAAGATCTTCGGGACGTCTATATCCGCTTTAACCAGGCTGAGTGTTGGTATGATCGGTATAATGTCCAGCATAGCAGACCTCTTTTGGGCAAGTGGCTGGAATACCTCCATGCTCTGAACCTCGAGCAGTTTGATATAGATATTTGGAAGGCTATGCTTAAGTCCAACAAGCGTTGTCCTGAGCTGACACCAGATGCAGTCAAGCAGCAAGGCGAGATCCGGTTTTGCTACGATGGTATGAAGCGAATGTTTCGAGTCGATCGAGTTCCTTGTCCGCCCCATTTTGTAACGGGGAACAAGATGCGGTTCGAGAGGGTCGGAGACCTGCTGAACTTTCTGTTTTTGTGGGAAGACGGTGAAGACCGCCCTGGGTGGGGTAATAAGCCATACCGGGCCATCCTCCAGAAGAGCTTTGAGTTGATCGAGCGACGTTTGGGATATCGGAGAGCAGACAAATGGCTGGATGAGTTCTTCCACCTCGTCCGACTAACGCATTGGGTCCTCCCTTACCCGTCGAATGCCGCCTTCATTACGACAACCAAGACGAGCCGCAACCAAGGCCTGAAAGGGCGAATGATGTGGTTCTCAGCTGTCTATGCCGATCCTGAGAAGGTAGAGCTTCCTTACCATGCCCACCCTTGTACTCTGTATAGTATCTTCTGGAATGCACGGCGGCAGGCATTTGGTGACAGCCGGGACCAGTATGCGTGGAGTACGTCCCAGCTGATCAGAGCATGTCGGATTCAAGGGCTTAAGATGCATGGCCAAGAAGAGACCGCTGAGCATTGGTTAGTTGGAAAGAGGAGTGCCGGGCTGAAAGGGTTTCTACCAGTGTGGGAGCGGACGCAGCCACCAAGGCTAAAGATGTTAGAGCAGACCAAGAGCAAGAGCTTGGATGAACTAGAGGACTTAATGGGTGGGTTCAGCCGGGAGCACGCTGATGATAACATTGAATATGACGGTTCAGATACTGGTGATGAGCTCGGAGCAGAGGTTAGGGTTGACGAGCGGGACAGTAGTGGCCGACGTCAGTCTCGATCTGCTGGAACTGGCAGGAGTATCATGGCCGCTTTTGCCCGGAAATCGAATAGTCAAGGCAGTGAGTTGGATGAAAGCGTTACGACTATAACAGTTAGCAGTGGCAGCGTTTTTGTACCGTCAGAGGTCTAATTATCATTGGACTCGAGTTGGTTTTATAAAATGTACAGTTCTTTACGCTCAGAGTTAATATAATATTAGGATATCTTTTGTAATATAAATAAGAACCTCGCGGAAAAGAGTTTAGAAGGGGTAGTCTGGTTTTCTACCGGTTTCCTTGTTACTTTACTTAGGCTAAGTAAGCTCGATTTCCATCCCGTATGATACATTGCTGGTAAGGTGCTCCGTCGTTCGGTAGTGGGGCCCAGTACCATTAGCGAGGTCACGTGAGGGCGACACGCGCGAATAGTATTAGGGCCCAATACCACATTCTACTGCACCTCACATAACGCGTTCCAATATGGACGACCAGCGCCCCGAAGATATCCCGTCCGAATTGACACACTTGGTCCAGCTGAACATCGCGTATCGAGTGCTTATCTGCCCGCACAACGAGTGCTGCAAGGCGGTCCAGCCCCGCGCGTTCAGTGAGCATTTACGCGTCCAGCATCAGACCCCACTTCGTGATCGTGAGCGAGTACAGGAGTATGTAAGCATATTCGGTTGGGATTACGATTTTTCGTCCATCCAATTGCCCAGGGATGGGTCCGGGCCACAGCCAATCATCCCAGTGGTCGACGGGTTCCAGTGTCGGACGTGCCCATTCAAATCCAGCAACCGGAAGAGCATGAAGGTGCATGGGAACAAGGAGCACAAGCAGCAGAGGGTGGACGATGATGAATTGTTTGAGAAGGTCCGCTTGCAGTCATGGTTTCAAGATCATCGACAGCGGTATTGGGTGGTGGACGAGAGCGAGAGGGGGGGTGGCCGTGATCAGGAAGAGGACAGCCCAGGCAGGTCGAGGTCGAGAGGGGACGAGGATGTCGCAGATACTAGCACCGACAGAGGGAGCGGCGCGGTTAAGGAGGCTATCGTGATGGATGCCGGAGACGGGGAGGTTGCCGAAGCGGTGGTTGATAAAGAGATTAGCGAGGTAGTGGTTGATGATGGCGAGGAGGTATTAAGTGATTTTGAAGACAGTGGGGATGAGGATTATCGAGAGAGCAGTGAGGTTGCGGCCGACCAGAGTGATGACGAGGATTATGAGGAGAGCAGCGGGGTGGCAGAGAATGACGACGAGGGATTGAGCGAGGTTAGGGTTGATAGGAGTGATGACGAGGATGGGAGCAGTCGGGTGGCAGATGATGACGGAGAGGTGATTGCAGTTCGGCCCGGTCAGAGTAAGGGCAGCAATCCCAGGAAGCGGAAGACACAGTCCAAATGGAAGGATGGTAGGGTAGGAGGCATTGATTCCGAGGATGACACATATCGGGATTTAAGTCCAGGGTTCAGGGGGAGGAGACGGAGGGCCACGAAGCGGCCGAGGTTTGATGACAGCGGAGTCGTAATGGGAAGCAGTCAGGATGACAGCGAAATCCGGCCCAGTAGCCAGCATGACGGCATCGTGCCGCCCAGCAGCCCACCCGTTCCGGCATGGATGATTGGGAGAAGGCAAGGGGTGGTCGATGACAAGTTGAGATTTCCGGGGTCGCCCAAAACCATGACCAGGGCCGTCCACGGTGGCGATGGTGGAATGGTGCAGTGGAGGTTAGACCAGTTGAGGAAACGGTTGGAGAAGTGGTGTCGGACGTGCCCGGCATGTCATTTGGCCGGGGATTTCGGGGGCGAGACACACCATATAACGGATTGTTGGCGGCGTGACACGGTTGAGATTATCGAGCAGGCCGTCGTTATGCAGCAGCACGTCGAGAGGGTTGGGGGGTTTCGGGGTAGGGGAGGTTGTTCGCGGTGTGGCGTCCCACGGGCAATTTGTCAAGGGTGGCAAGTGAAGGCAGACGGGGATTGGGAAGAAGTGCCAGGACAGCAGTGTCAATACACGGGGATGTTGATCCCGGCCGTGGTTACGATGTTGATGGATGGGTCCAACGAAGGGTGGGCGGTCGTCGAGAGTTGGATGGATCGGGATGGGGTGATAGGGACCAAGCCAGCCGAAGCATTCGAGTGGTTCCGGCAGGGGAGGTGGTGGGACGATATGGAAGTGGAAGCGGCGCAGATCGTGCGCGTGTTTTACATGTTGGTAAATAAGAATAAGGGGGTTAGAATAAGGGGGTTGGCCGAGCATAGATAGGCACGGTCCCGAGGATTGTATGCATTTGTAGGAATACCCAGAGATAAAGCCCAGTTGTAGCAATATATATACATCGTATTGAAGAATGTATTTAGTATTGGATTATTAAGATATTAACGGCCCCAATCCCATTTGAATACCACATGCCGAATAGTATTAAGGCCCAATACCAATGGTTACGTCACGTGGTGCAAATGGTATTAGACCCCAATACCGTCAAGTTGGATGTACGAGCGGTATTAAGGCCCAATACCAATGGTCACGTTACGTGGTACAAATGGTATTGGACCCCAATACCGTCAAGTTGGGTGTGCGAGCGGTATTGGGGCCCAATACCGAGGTGTACGACGCGCAGAATCAATTTAAAATGTAAGTATAAACGTAGAGTGGATTTAGAAACATAACGTATAAAGGTTAGTATGGATTTGTAAATATAAGATGCAGAAGTAGGGTTTATTTCGAGTATAAAACGAAAAGTAGAGTTACATTTCGAAATACAATATACAAACGTAAATGTATTTGAGAGAAGAGTAAGCATTAGCGTAAGTATGAGTTAAAATGAATAGAGAGGCAAGGGTTTGTTGAACGAAGAAGAGAATAAGAAATGTTTAAACATAAGTTAAAAGGAAAAAAAGGAAAAGTAAAGGGGTTTTAAGTAGAAGCATAAAGGGAAGTAGATGTAAAGAAAGTAAAGATAACGAGGGTTAAAAAATAAAAAAGAATAAAAGAGGGGTATTAAGAACGAAGAGGTGAATTGAAAAGTAAATAAATTAAGAAAGATAAAATAAGAGAGAGAGGGTAAGAAAGAGGATAAGTTGAAAAGAAGGTTAAAAAGAGTAAAAGAGTTAAGAGAGAAGGAGGTAAAATTAGAAGAGGATTGTAAAGACAATAATTAAGAGGGAGTAAGAAAAAGAATAGATTAAAAAAGTAAGGTTGAAAAAAAGAAAGAAAGAAGTAGAGTTATAGAGTAGATTAGAAATAATAAGTAGAGGGTTTAAAAAGAAATAGGAATTAGAATTGAAAGAGAAGAAAAGAAAGATAAGAATGAGAAATAAAAAGGGAGGAGTTAGAATAGAAAAAGAAAGGGAATATTAGAATTAAGAAGAGTTAGAAGAAAAAGTAAAAGAGTAAAATTAAAAAGAGAGTAAAAAGAAAAGATAAGAAGTTAAAGAGAAAAAGAAAGAAAAAAGAATTAAAAGAGTAAGAGTTAAATAAGAAAACGATTGAGGAATAAATTAAAGAATAAGTTAAGGAATAGAAAAAAAGGAAGAGTCAAAAGTAGAATTAAGAAAAAGAAAAAGGTTGTAAAAAATAGAATTAAAGTAGAAAATAGAATTTGGAAGAGTTGAGTTAAAGTTAAGATTAAATAGAAAGAGGGGTTGTTAAGAAGAAGAAGAAGAGAGAGAGAGTAAAAAGTAAAAAGGGAAATAAGAAGGAGAAAAGGTTAAGAAGATAAGAGTAGAAAAAGGATAAGTAAAGAGTTAAAAAGGGGTAGGATTAGAGAGAAGTAAAGATAGTAAGGAAAAAAAGGAAGTGTTAAAGAGTAAGTTAAATAAGAGAAGGTTAAGAAGTAAAAGTATAATATAAAAGTAAAGAAGAAGAGTAAAGATAAAAGAAAGAAGGGAGGGAAGGGAGGGAAGAGGATATAAAAGTTGTGAAAAGAATTAGAATAAGTTAGATAAAGAAAAGTAAAGTAAGAGTTAAAAAAGAAAAGAGATAGAGTAGAAGAGAAGTAGAAAAAAAAGGTAAGAGAAGAAGGAAGATGAAAAAGGAGATAGAGAAAAAAAAAGGAGTTAGATTAAAAAGTACGTTAAAAGGATAAAAGAAAGAAAAGAGGGTTAGAGGAGGAAGGAAGTAAAAAGATTAGTTGGAGAAGGGTGGTTGGAAAAGAGTTAAAGTAATAAGTTAGAAAAAAGAAAGGTTATAGTGAAACGAGAGAAGGTTAAAAGATAAGTAATAAAAAGGAAGGCAGGAAGGTTAGGAAAAAGGGGGTTTAAAAGAAATAAAAAGAAGGAGGAGAAGTAAAAGGCAAGGAAGAAAAAGGAGGATTAAGTAAAGAAGTACATGAAGAGTTTGAAAAGTTAAGAGAAGGTAGAAGTAAGAGAGGTAAGATTAGTAAATAGTAAAAAGAATTAAAGAAGTTAAAGAAAGGGTTGAAGAAGAGAAAAAGATAAGAAAGAGTAGAAGGATAAGTTGAAAAGAGGAAAAGAAAGAGGTAGTAAAAGTTAAAAGTAAAGTTGAAAGAAAAGATTAGAATTAAAGGAGTAAAGAGATAAGATGAAGTTAAGAAGGAAGTAAATAGAATAAAAGATTAGAAATAAATAAGAAAGTAAAGAAAGAAAGAAGGAAAACGAAAGAGTAAGTAGAAGTAAAAATTTGAAGTAAAGAGGTTTAGTTAAGAAGAAAGATTAAAGAAAGTTAAGAGTTAGTAAAAAAGGAGTTAAAAAGAGAAAGTAGAAGAAAAATGAAAAGAGAAGTAAAAAAGAAGTATTGAAAAGAAGAAGAGTTAAGAGAGAAGAGAAGGTTAAAGAAGAAGGAGAAAAAAAGAGTTGTAAAGAAGAAAGGGTTAAGGAGAAAGGAAAAGAAAGGTTAAAGAGGGGAGTAAAAAAGAGTAAGAGAGGGGGAAGGAAAAAGAGGGGATAAGTTAAGTTAAGTAAAGGTTGTTTTTAAAGTTAAAAGAAGGGTAGAGTTGAAAGAAGTTAGTGAGAGGTTAAGTTGAGGAAGAAAAGGAGTTAGAAAAAAAGAGAAGAAAGAGAAGAAAAAGGTAAGAAGAAGAAAGAGAAGAAAAAGGGAAAAAGTTAGGAAGAAGAAAGAGAAGAAAAAGGTAAAAAGAAGAAAAGAGTAAGAGTTAGAGTAAAAGTAGAGTAGTTAAAAAGGGAGAGGGAAGAAAGATAAGAAAGAGAGGAGTTTTTAAGAAGTAGTAATAAAGTAAAGGAAGTAGTTGTTAGAAGAGAGTGTTAGTTAAAGTAGAGAGGGGGTTTTAAGAGAGGTAAGAAAGAGAAGGGGTAGGAGAGTAGAGTGGAAAGGGAAGTTGTAAGTGAGGTTTTGGGGTAAAGGGTGTAGGGGGGGTTGGTTTTTGATTGAGAATATGCAGGGGGTTGGGATTGGCGAAGGGTTAGGGTTAGGGGTTCAATTCGGTACTAACTACGCCCGTACCTCAGTTGGGCTACAATATTGAAGGTCGTTGGGTGGGATTCTGGTGGTCGCTGCTTTCCAAATCCATGACAACAAGCTCCCCTACATCGCAAGATCCCAACTCCGATCGAATATTTCCTGGCCTCCGAACCCGAGCTGCCTTTGTCCGATATCAGTGTGTCATTGTCAGCCCACAGTGAACTAGCCCAAGCGCCAGCGGAATAGGACAAGTCCTGTCTCGATAAGTGCGATCCTTCAAATCCATGAAGTTTCCTCCCTCTGTTTCCCTCAATTCCTGGTCTTTCCAAACCACCCAAAACTTCAGAAAGTCAAAGAAGTATAAAAGCACTGAGTCCAGCAACCCTCCCGCCCGAGAGTCAGTCAGGAAAAGCTAGTTCCCAATCATCTGACAAAGGAAAAGTGTACCAAATAATCCGACTTCCCTCCAGACCATCGAACCCTAGGTCGCACCCATTAACCCGCCTCCTTGCGCATACGGGGTCATCTGCTCCCTCATAGCCAGTTCCTTTGGATTCGGCTTCTCTACAGTGGATCCCAGTGACAGGAGATCTGTGTTTTCTAACGGCAGCACATCTTCCGTGAGATTAGGTGGTGGTCGTCCTTTGAATCCTTCCTCCCGAAGAAAAAAGTCCCAAACTCTCCCCATCCCCCCCTAGGTGAGCTCCCTTCCCGCGAGAGTCCAATAGTAATGCATCTATGCCACCTGAACCCTCTCCTGATATCTCCCTCAGTCGGGGCTTCTTCAATCCCCCAAATCCATGGCAGTCTTGATGACCATCTCCTGAAGCATCCACCCCGGAAGACAGACAGAGCTTGTCGATAATGTTGAATTTCCGACTGTCGGCGCTCAACCCGAGTAGTAATTGTACGTCCCGACCAGGACGAGAGTATAGAGGGTGACGACTGCCCCACTTATCGAGACCGAGTACCGTCCCAGTCCAGCGATTTCGTCGGCCCTTCGAGGCTATCCATCTCCACCCTCCTAACGATTCCTCTCCTCCGGGACAATTTAACCACCTGTCCAAGTCCACCCCACTTTAGCGACCATGAGTACGTCGGAACAGTTTTGCGACTATATTCAGGTCTTCACTTTAACGACCATGAATACGTCGGAACAGTTTTGCGACCATATTCAGGTCTTCACTTTAACGACCGTGAATACGTCGGAACAGTTTTACGACCATATTCAGGTCAGAAAGGTTTTATGACCTGTCTTGGTCTATCGAAACTTCAAGTTGGTCGTTTCGATAAACTTGACGTAGCTGTTTTCGAATCGCAGACAGAATACAACCTACTTCTTTCAAACGTCCCGAGTTCAGAAGAAAATCGATCTTAGTAAATTTGATTCTGAGAAGCGTTTGTTTTGACCAGGTCTTCTGCTTTTGAACGCGGTGGTATCGATTCAATTTCCAAGAAACGTTCAATTTGGGACATGTTTCGTGACCTCTACCGAATTCCATTTTGCACACACATTTGGTTTTGAACATAAACATGCCTGTACGGTATTGTAGAAGCATGCTTTGTGTTTGTACCGGAGCTGCGAGACTGATATCTGCCAGGAACAATCCCGGAACTTGACGACTCTCGATTGGAATGAGCGAAGTAAGGTGTGACTTGAGCGCTTCCGTATGAAGTGTGTGTTGCAATTCTCTTCGAAGAAAACCGGTCAAAGCTGTACGGACGGTAGGACTCAAATTTGTCGTTTGTTTGAATCGTATATAATCCGAGTCGTCATTTAAACGGAGGAGAAAGGAATGCCGTCTAGAAGATTGGTCCAACAGTTGCTTAAGAGGATTGGTTGGATTCAGTTGGTCCAGTATTAATTGATATGCTGTTCGCAATCGTTGAAAGCGTGCTTTCAACGAGGACAGCCCACAGAGGTTGGCGGTTATCTTGAATCGACTGTCCGAGGAGTTAGAGATCCATCCCATCAAGTCTTTAAAACCTGACGTTGCATGATCAAATGCTTCCTGGTTGTCTTTCGCCCACGCCCATACAAGAGGGGCGCCATACTCAAACATGGGTGCAAGGAACTGTTTGTAAACCCGAAGCCGATGTGCTGGGCCCCACGGATTACTCTGTACCCCGAGCCAGCGTGCTCGTCCTACCGCTGCCGTGATGCGTTGGGTTAAGTATTGGGGGAAATCAATCCCGGTTGCCGTGACTGGGAATCCGAGATAAGTATACTGCTCGACTTGGGGGATAACTTGGTTGTAGATAGCGAGCGGTGGGAAGTCGGGTCGGGAGGTTATTACAGCGCACTTGGTAGGGTTGAGGAAGATAGCATTTCGCACTGTCCATTGTTCGATCATGCCCAACTTCTCCTCTAGATCCGTTTCGGCGTCCGCAAGTAGCACGCCATCATCGGCATAAAAGAGACAAATGGGAAGTTTAAGGGCATCGGCGTTGAGTTCCCACAACAAATCGTCGATGAACAAATTAAACAACCACGGCGAGAGTGGCGACCCTTGAAGCACTCCTTGCGAGCGTGAGAACCACGGGGTCACTTGCTGATTAATGAGCAGGCGTGACTCGAGATGTACGAACATGAGGCTCTGGATCAGCCGTCGTATCCACTCTGGGCAGCCTCTCGCGGCGAGCTTGGCATCGAGACGTCCATGGTCTACTACATCGAACGCCGATTTCAAATCGAGGAACACGGCGGTTGACCGTGCTTTGGAAGCTAGGAGCCCATGCACCACCGCTGCGTTGGACAGCGTCGAGTAGCTACGCCGAAACCCGGCTTGGGCTGGGTGTAGCTGGGCCCACGGCTGACTCTGGGCCTGGCGGAGCAAGAGTCGTTCAAACACCTTTCGAAATATGCAGATGATAGAGATAGGACGTAGATTCTTCGCATCCCGTCTCTTGTGAGGATCCTTAGCGAGAAGATAAATCTCCGACCGATTCCATATGCGAGGGGTTTCCCCTCGCTTGAGACAGGTATTATATAGCTCCAGTAGCCAAGTGATCAGCTGGGTATTCTGGACCAGTTTCAGAAATTGGATATGAATTCCGTCTGCACCGCAACTCTTGTTTGGATCCTGCCGTTTGATCTCGGTCACGAGTTGTTCTTGCGTCCAGTGGTAAGTGGAAGTAGTGATGGTGGTGGTGGTAGTGGTCGTTGGGCAAAATGGTTCTCCTGTCCAACGTTGCTTGAAGAGATCGGTACATTCCCTTACCGCATTGATTTGTTGACGTTGGGCCTCTTCGGTAGGGAAGATGATCTCGTTCTCTTGCGAACCTTGGCTCGCCTGTTTGTAGAGGCGAATGCTTGCGGCGAGGGTTTGGGTCTGTACGGCCACGCTGCTTGGGCGTAGGGCAGATACGTGGTTTTCCGGCGTTTCGCCCACGGTTCGCTCCTGAATCTGTTGACACCAACGCACCAATTTAGTGTTTATCTCATCCACACTATTGGCATGATCAAAGACTAACTGCTTTTGATGAACGGATTGTAGGATCTTTTCTTTCATGTTTAGTAATCGCCCAATTTGAAAACGATAGATCTTTTCCGTCGTAGGTACGCTGGCGACTTCTGCTCCTAATTTCAAACTAAGTGTATAGGTATGATCAGTCTTGATCTTGAGGGTTGTATTATCCAGAAGTTGCAATATGGCCGTCTGGCTCGCACGCATAAAACAATGATCTGTCGTGAGCTTGGTAGTATCAAGGCGAGGTTTGAGGTGTTGATAGTGGGTCTTGGTAAGGAAGGCTTGAAAGACGCGGACGCGTTCGGGAGGGCCTGGCTGACCGGCTTGGAAGAGGGGGTCCTTAAAACGGGTGTTGATGTCCCCTAGAATCACGGTTGCGTGCTTGAACGTCTCGAGGAGTGCCGCTAGCTCGACTATCCCGAGCGTCGCTGGGGGGAAGTAGACTCCGGTATACGACTGCTTGTTTCGATAGAAAGTGAGACTGTGTTCCGTACATTCTACTCGATCAACTTTGCTGCGTGCGTGATAGGTTCCCAAAAGGTAAATACCGCCCCGTGACCTGCCTATGAGGTTCTTCGGCGGGCGGGGGGTGGAGGCGACAAATCGGCGGTCGAGAGCGTACCTTTCATGATTCACAAACCAGGTCTCCGCCACGAAGAGGTAGTCAAAGTGGCTATGGAGCAGCCGGTGACAGGCGTCCCACGAAGGCTTGTTGAGCCCCTGGATGTTGATGTAACCCACGCGAAGACTCATTTTGGGTCGGAGCTTTCCGGCTCAGGTCGGGTGGATCGGTTGGTGCTTCTCTCTAACGTGGCTTGGAAGAGCTTCATAACGTTCTTAGCTTTAGCGGCGTTGCGGATTATACGTCTCCCATCTTGGTCCGTGTTATGAAATTGTTGGACCAGACTCTGGACCAATTCCAAGTCTGTCTGCGGTGTAGGGGTAGCGTTTATTTGGGGCGACTTCCTGACTTCTGTATCGGATGTTAAGGACAACGGACGTGGGCGGCGTTGGGCGCCTGCTTGCGACAGTTTCTTCGCAGCCTTCATCCCTTCCATAACGGAGATTCTAGATACGTCTTCGTCGACGTACGGGAGTGCGATTGTAGCGTCCGTTGCCGAGCTGGAAAATCCGTCGTCGCTTGGATAGGTGGATGGGATTACGGTGATTGGCAAGAGCTGGGCTGTGGCCAATCCTGAGCTGGCAAACTCGTCCTCGCTCGGGTAGGTTGAAGGAATTTCTGGGTTTACAACTACCGACCTATTAGAAATTGCTACGCACGGGTTGGGATTTTTGGGAACCAACCTGACCATTCCCTCTCTGTTTCGTCTGAGACCATTGATGAACCTAGTATCTTCGGAGAGTCAACCAAAAAGCTAGGCGCGCTAGACGAGGGGATCACAGTCGACGGCGTTGGAAGCGGACTAGGCGTCCCGTCTAGAAACATCTTCAACATGGCGAGTTGCTGTGGCCAGGTCTGGCTCATTTCCACCAGGGCGGTAAGAGGTCCATACGCCTCCCGCAGTATAGGTTCCATCATGGACGGAAGTCCCTCTGGTCGTTGTATCTTTGGTCGAGGAGTTTCTAACTCCTCGGTCGCTTTACGTTTTGGCATGGGGGGCCGAGGGAGGTACGCTCGTAGATTGCCGTACTCGTCCTGGTCGGGAGGGTAGGTGTGGCAGACAGCAGCCAGGACCGTCTGGAATTGAACCTGGGCGAGCTGCGTAATAGCGAGCTTGATGTAGGTGGTACAACTCGCGCGGCTGCACTGGGAGGAGTCTTTCGTACTTTTGGATTTCTGACAGGTCCACTGTCGACGTTTTCGTCCAGGTTGGTTCTTGACAGTTCCAGCCTCGTCTCTGGTGAAGCCAGTCCTTCCAACGTTTCCAGGACAAGTTGGGCAGCGTATATCGAAGCCGTGTTTATTGTACAAAGCTTCGGCGAGATAAAATCGACCGCCTTCGCTAATGAATCTTGTAGAAGGTATCAAAGTCATTGATTAATCGAAGGTTTTTAAGAGCAGGAAGTCGAAAGAATATGAATTGAGTACTGAAGAATGCTAAAGAAAGAGGATTTCAAGAAATATATATACTTTTTGAAATTTGATAAGCAAGTCTTGTTTAACAGAATCAAATCTCTTTGACACTTATTAATCCTTTAATTTCATTAACATCAAGTATGAATATTTCAATTTTGGTTGATATAGAAAGTGTTGGTTTCACCTAGTGCACTTGTTTGGCCTATTAACGTTCGTAAGGTTGGTTCATTCATAGGTGTAGGAAGCAGAGGATCGTAAGGATCGCAGTGCCTAAGTAGGCAGCTGATGAGTCATCATAAGGATGACTAATCATGGTATGTAAATACGTGACCAATGTTCCAACAGAAAGAAACCTGGTCGAAAGCTTGAACATTTCAAATCTGGAAAGAAACCTAGTTGAAAGCTCGGACCCTTTCAAACATCATGATGTCTGAAAGGGTCCAAGCTTCTTGTTCATTTTATATCATAGAGCTTGGACCCTTTCAGACATCATGATGTTTGAAAGGGTCCAAGCTTCTTGTTCATTTTATATCATAGAGCTTGGACCCTTTCAGACATCATGATGTTTGAAAGGGTCCAAGCTTCTTCTTGTTCATTTTAGATTAAAAAGCTTGGACCCTTTCAGACATCATGATGTCTGAAAGGGTCCAAGCTTTATGATATACGAAAGAAGTCAAGAATAAAAAGAAATTTTTAAAGGAAGCTGGCTTAAGAGATTACGATTTTCAGGGGCATATGTTCGAATCTATAAAAGAGTAGTTTGGGAATCTGATTGAAATTAGAAGCGGAAAGTTAATGGCTTGAAGAGTGGCGATTCTGTTTACAAATAGAACATGATTCCCAAATATAATCCAACTATGCTTTTATTCGACAAGAATGTCTGTTAACTTCCAACCACAACCAGCGCGAGCTGACGCTCTGGAATATTTTAGAATTGTTTTGGAAGGCCGAAAGGTACAGATTTTCGAAGACTCTGATACTGGCCTTCAACTAGGCGTCTTTATACCCAGTCCCGCGATTGAAGGCAGGCTCCGAGATCTACTGTCCCTTCAACCGCAATATTCATCACATTCGACCATCGACGTCGCGATTGGGAGTAGCCAACAGTACGATCCGGTTGATGATGCTGATCTTATAAATGCTGAGCAAACAGCACAGACCTCTGTGGGCAGCAGACAGACCTCTGTAGGCAGCAGAGAGACCCCACCGGCGGAGAATGAGGAGGACCCTGAGCCCTTGGACGAAGAGCCGGTTTATACAACCACAAACAAGAATCGGGACCGCATAAGAAAGGTCAAAGCTAAGCAGCTCAAGGCTGCGGAGAAGCAGAGGAAGTTGAAGAGAAAACTCTCGGCGCGTCGAGTGGTGGACACTGATGACGAGGTAGAGGAAACGGTAGTAGACGAATGGTTCCAAGGGAGGAGGGACCCCGAAGATCGATTCATCCCTCTTCAATTGCAAAAGATGATGCGTAGGAACGCTCTCGCCATCGCTGGACAAGAATGCGCGTATGATTGGCAGGAGCTTTATAAATACTGGCGAACTCACGGCCAACTGACCTCGCGCCCAACGTCCAGCGCCGGCCCAGCTGAGCTAACGCATCTCCAACATGTTGGCCCCGAGGTGCGGGATTTCTGTCACGCCTATGCCCACGTAGATGCGGTACGGACAGCGGAGAGCATCCGGGCCATCGCCCACCGCTTTCGGATGGCAGGGCTTCACAGGCTCTACTGTGCTATTCCGGATGACGAGCTGGGGGAAGCCGGCCCAGGTGTTCGTATAGACTCGTTACGCAGGAGGTTTCTCTTCCGTATGGTGCACCCCGACCTAGCGGAACCGACAGAAGAGAAGAGCAGCTATGCGACGCAGAAATGGAGACAATTGGGACACGATCTGGAATATGCAAAGCGATGGAGTAAAATCGAGGCGGAGTTAGGCCCAGGGTTCTTTGGATTAATTCCCAACCAGAAAGTCTCCACGAGCTGGATCGAGCAGCGCCTTACGGTAGGCCAACTCGATATTTGGATTCAAGCGATCAAGCATTACAAACCCACGATTCAGAAGGTCAGCGCGAGATGGCTCGGAACGATTCTGCGAGCGCGACAAGGGAAAGGACTTTCCTCGCAACCGCGATTGCTAGAGGGGGTAAAAGCAAGCACCGTGGAGCGCGAGAGCGATACGACGAAGTACTTTCAAGAGGATACTGATTTGAGCGGGTCCGAGGATCCAGTACTAGAGCGGGACGCTACGGCGGGAGAGGAGACTAGACTGACGGCGGCAAACGTGGGTGTGCATATCATCAACAGAGAAACTCCGGACTTTTTCGCAGCGGTGCAGAATCTTAGCTATCAGAATTATGAAGATTTCGAAATGGATCCAGGATGGACAATGTTAGCGCAGGACCCAATGTTTGATTTCTATGTTCAGTTGGAGCATCCTAGCGATAGCTCTAACTCGTCGCAATTACTAGAGGAGATATATGAATAAGTTAAATAACTATACCCTTTTCATGGTATCCACCCGCTTAGCAACCTGAACTCCTGTCTATACGCTCGCTTGGGGCATTAACACAGCCTCTATTTGTCGGCCAGACTGTGCAGCCGTCTAAGGATTTCTCGAATTCAATATAGTGTTGTCCAAAGTAAAATACAACATAAGAAAAAAAAAGATAAATGATCACAGAACGCCTTTTGTACTTTGGTCGTGTTGTTTTAGTACAGGCTGGGCAAGTGGCCTTCCCTGTTGCGTAACCTGCACTAAATATGTTAGCTTTCCCCCAATTCAAAACAAAAGAGAATGATCTACAAGTCTCTTCAAACGCTTATCGGCCATTTACATACGTAGTCGCAGGGTGCAGTAAGTAGTAAGTTATCCGAGTCCTACGAGGATCAGGATAAAGGAGTCCTGATCTGAATTCATTATAGGAAAGGTGGGTCTTGGCGACTTGACCCCGCTTTCGAGTAGACACGTCCAATAGCTGGCTGAGATGAGCTAGCGCAATCGTTTGAATGCAGCCCATCGAATAATCGGTCCAATTGTATGGCTGTGGCTTCAGGCACTGGCACTGCTATGCAAGATCTAAAAGCCGGTTCCCCGGCGCTACGCTTAGTGCAGGTTGGGTAAGTTGCGGACCCACTTCGCGAGTTGTGCTAAATCCTATGCATTTCTCCCCAACTTGTGCACAGTCGAGCAATACGATAAAAGGAGGCGGAATCAATGACGTACTTAGCATAAAAGCGGTGGCTTCCACCAGCCTATATCATCAGGGCCTTCCCAGCCAGAAGCATCAAAGAAGAGTTACCCTCCCCTTTGATCCTACACGACTGCTTACCACGCATTTTTAGACTTGAACACCATGGACCTTCGACATACACGTTCGAGGGCTAGGCTAAGTACAACGCCTGCTGCAGGGCCGAGTGCTGGGTCCGCTGCTATGCTTATCACCACGCCCGCTACGGTGCCTACGGCTCCTTGCTTTCATATCGGAGGCACGATGCTTCCTGTGGAGCTTCAAATGATGCTCATGGAGGCGATTGTCTTGGACCACCCTCCGGTTGTGCATCCTACGTTTCGGCTGCCTCGGATTGTCGACGTCTCGCGGGGGCTGCGAGCGATCTGGATTTTCGTCATGTCGAAACGGCGGAGCCTAGCCGTCATTCCCTTCCCGACCATCCCCATTCCCGCACCTGACTTCACGGAGATGGGGCCTCCGCTGCTAGGTTGGCAGCAAGCAAGTCCGTGTGCGGGTTTGACGCCTCCGGCGGTGAACTACAAGGGGATTTGGGCTGCTAGGCCTGCAGTAGTGCAGTTTGAGTGGGAGGTGGCCGTGTGGTTCCAGAACACTTTTGAGCTGGACGTCTTCGAAGCTGTTCGCGCAGCGCAGGATCTCGTGACTGGAGAGCGGCGCGACGAGGAGGAGAGGGGGGCTGTCGATGCTACGGCGCTGGGCTGGAAGAGGAAGGACTGGCAGATGAAGATGAGGGGGCTGGACAGCAATTGGCTTTTTGGCCCGGATGATGGGCCCTACCCGTTCCAATGGCCTGAAGGGTACAATGACGTGCGGGTGGACGAGAATGGCCAGCTGATACGGGGGTTGGACGGCAAGCCTCACGTCCATCTAGACCCTCTGAAGTTTGGCGGGGATGCTTGGGATGCGTTGCGGAACCGTCCAGCGGTGAATGGCACGTGTGGGATCATCTTCCCTCCGTACACACAGGCGCCACTCCCCCCCGAGGTAGCATATCCTTCCTGCACAGCAGCGCTCGTGTTTCGCAGCCTCTCCTTAATGGCGAGCTATTTTGGTCACGGGCCAGGAGCGCCGGGTTCTCCCAGTTGGATACTAGCGGGTGTTACCCACGTTTACATCGAGTGGCAAGACCACCTCTTCACTAGATCAGACGGAGGCTATCGTTACGCCTACGAGGCCTTTGAGGCGCTGGCGGTTAGTCGCGAGCGAATGCCCAACCTTCGAGTGCTGCAGATTCATGCCACAGCAACGTATGCCTTCACCGTCGATCGCCCTGGCATATGGTCGCTGCTGAAGGTGCGGGGCGTCGAGGTTGTGCTGCTGAATGGGTCTGGATGGGCGGATCTGGCACTTTGCCGCGTGATTCGACAGCGGCTAGGCTGGAGTGCGGGTGATAGGACAGCGCCGAGTAGCGGGTGGACACCCACGGGGCTGGAGAACCCTGGGACGGTTGTCTGGCAGCGGGACATAGTAGGTCAGTCGTACGGGGGAAAGTTCCACTGGCTAGAGCGATATTACCTCCGCTCCCATGACCGCGTAACGGTAGACGCAAGGCGAGAGCAGCAGAGGCTGGCTTCGCAGATGCAGCGAGAGATGGCCATGGACGAGTCGGAGTGATGTTGGGGTTTGAAAATACTATTATTTATTCGATTATATTTAGTCTATATTTAGTCTATCGATATTACCTGCTAGACGGTTGAACAAGACCGCATGTAATTTTCAGAGGCCATCCTTCTAATATGAGCTAATGGTTCATAGACAGGTCCGGGGAGGGCTGCGCGAAGGTTGTGGATATGGGCGGCAGAATTAGGCGGTGAAAACCGAGGGGTTGCATGAAGGGTGTAGATATGGGCGGCAGAATTAGGCGGTGAAAACCGAGGGGTTTCGCGAAGGTTGTGGATATGGGCGGCAGAATTAGGCGGTGAAAAACCGAGGGACTGCTCAAAGGTCTATTTAGAGCTGTTCGGAGGTTTCCAAAAAGAACAACAAAATTCAACGCGCTGTCGAGGTACAACGATTTAGAGAAGAACGTAAGTGAACCCGGCTATTTTATTCCTGTTTTCCGAATGCCGGAATTCCATGTGGTTAATATCGTTGGAATTTAAGAGCAGATAAAATGATTATTCTGCTTGGAGAAGAGAGCGGTTTGGAATGTTCGCACAGAGCATAGTCATGGGAAAGGAGATAAGGGAAAGCGTACCGTCGTTGTAAGGCTGGGATTACCCCGCACTTGGTCTCTCTAGTCAGGGCTGAGCACTAGGCTCGACCAGGTTGCAAAGAAAGGCTGTAGAGGGCAGGCGAGAGCTGGGTCTCAAATGCAATACGTTATGTCCAGGTCGGTGCTCATATCGGCCTCTTGGATGGTGGTTGGCAGATTGCAGCACTAGGTACAGCGGGGATCCTGGGCCGGCCCGCAAATCAGCGGCAGGCAAATCGACCATGCAAGCTAAGCCAAAAGTAATGAGCATTACCTTCCAGCGATAGGCGAATCCTCGAATGGGAATTGTAGCAGCTGGGAGCGCGGGAGGAAGGCGGTTAGATAGCTCGTGTAACCTGTGAGCATGACTAGGTAGCTATCGTGGTTTATATAATCAGTACCTCCGTACTTGCGCAGAGGCCACTTACTCCTCCTGAACCTCCTGAACCTTCATTATTTGTCGAGCTGGTTGATTGAAAGCTCCGTGTTGATATGGCATCCCTACCTTCTATGTCTGTCGTGCGCTTCGCGGGCTTTCATACATGCGGGGTCATGCTACCATTCGAGCTGCATTGTTTGATCGTGCAGGCAGTACGGGATCTAGACGATACTCCTCGGTTTATGATACCTCAGAACAAGCTCCCGCCGGTTGCGCACACCTCGTGGTTGCTGAGAAACGCCTTGGTGTGGGTGATGTCGCAGGAGCCGAGTCGCCAGAGCTTCCCCTTCCCGAAACTGCCCATCCCCACCCCCACCCCCGACTTCATGGAGACGGGGCCTCCGCTGCTAGGTTGGCAGCAAGCAAGTCCGTGTGCGGGTTTGACGCCTCCGGTGGTGAACTACACGAAGGATTGGGCCGAGTCGCTCCCTGTGCGTCCATTCGATTGGGAGTTAGCGGTGTGGTTCTGGAGCACCTTCCCTATTGACCTCTTCCGTGGAATCCAAGCCGCGCAGGATCATATGGAGGGTGTGCCACTGCCCGAGGAAGAAGGCTCCGAGGACGAGGGCGAGGATCCAACGGATGCAAAAGCGCGGGGCTACTCCGCAAAGGCTGAGGACGAGCGTCTGGAGGGCCTAGGAGTAAGGTGGATGTCTCAGGAGGACGTACCACCAGCACCGCTATTCCCGTGGCCCCCGGGACACGAGGAGGTACGAGTGGACGAGGATGGCATGATTATCCTGGACGAGATAGGCTCTCCTAACATGGGACCAGATCCCCTCAGATTTGCTGGAGACGCCTGGAAGGTACTGCGGAGGCGGGTGGCAGATAACAGGCCTAGGATGCTCCAGCGGCAAAGGGCGCCCGACGGCACGCGAACCCTGGTTCTCCCACCAGCCTTGAACCAGGCCAACCCTCCACCGGAGATACGTCAGCCCAAGGTGGCTGAGGTCCTCGTGTTTCATTGCTTGTCGGACCTAGCAACGTACTTCTCTAGGGAGGGGCCAGGGGGAGGGGCGCATGCTTGGATACTGGCCTATATCACCTACATCTTCGTTCAGTGGCGCGACGAGAACACCGGAGGACAGCGCTGGCGCTCGAGCTGGGCATATAAGGCTGTGGAGGCTCTGGTCGCCGCGCGGGCCAGTATGCCGAGGCTCCGGGTGCTGCAGATTAAGGCGGCGGAGGCACATGAGTTGACCGTGGACAGCCCTGGCATCTAGTCCCTGATGAAGCTGCGGGGCATCGAGAGCGCACTCCTCGTCGGCAGACAGTGGACGCATCTGGAATCGTGTCTAGCCATTCGACAGAGGCTTGGTTGGGCATCTGGAGTTAGGACTAAGCCGGAGAACGGTTGGTATCCAACAGGTCTAGAAGCCCCCGACGCGGCGGAATGGGCACGTGATGTTGCAGATGCTTCAGACCACGAGAAGTTTTACTGGCTGGAGCGGTATTATCGGCGGCGTCACAGAGTATACAGGGCTCAGAGGCCACATACGAGAGGATAGGCTGAGAGAGCAAGGCGGAGGAGGGTGCTTGGCTGATTCCCGCGCCGAGGATGTAAATAGACGCTTGGAATTTAATAGAAGAGAAATTATATGAAGTAATAGAGAAGCGATACACAGACGATGTCTTGGAGGCTTAGTCAAGGGCAGAGAGATTGATTAAAGGCAACACACCTCAAGTCCAGTCGCGGGTTTATTCCTCATGTGAGCACGCCCATTATAGCGCTGAAGTCCCGACACCGCTCCTCTCTCGCTCCAATCTTAGCTATCCGGTCTGCTTCTGAGTTCCAGGCCCGTGGGATTCTCCAGAAGCAGATCTCCATCCCACGCTCTCGGTACCCAATAAGCTCACCGAGCAGCTCCTCCCACAGGTCCCGGTTCTTGACCGCAGTGCGATTGCTCGTAACCCAGCCATTCCGTCCCCAGGTCCGCACCCACTCCGTCGCTCCTCTCGTAACGTATTCCGAGTCTGTGGCGATCACTAATCTCGTCCAGCCTTCCCCAAACCATGCCCGGAACCGAAGGACCGCGATCACCGCCCGCAGCTCAGCTCGGTTGCTTGTCTGAGGGTGAGGCTTGCCGGAAGGGCCGTGGTCCTCAAGCCGACCTGAGACTCTTCCTACCTCCGGCCGATCGGGTTCTGGCTCCCGAAAGACGAATCCCCAGCCTGCTGCGGGGTCGGTCTGGCCGTTGTTCAGGCATGCGCCGTCGGTGTAGATGAGAAGGGTGCCGTGGTCTGATCGGTCGGTAAAGCGGGGATATTGGCGATCAGGCAGGTGCCGTAGGGGGAAGAGTTGTTGCGGGGTACTTGTAGGACTCGGGGGTACGAAGGAACGAATAGCAGGGATGATCAGCGTGCCGTCATCTCTATATTGTAATTTGGCGCGGGTCATCGATTGGTTTCCGAGTAGCATCTGTAGCATAAGGTCCGCTTCTTCGCCTTCACCCTCAGCGTCCCATTCCTCGTCCTCGTCGTTCACCACCCTAGCAAGTCCTGTTGTCTCTACCCCATCGTCACTCTGGTCGAGGGTGAATGAGTAATCAACACAGCATTGGGCACAGACGACTCGTCCGTGGGCCTTGCAAACAAGGACCCCATTGCCAATGCCCAGCAGAACTGGGCTATCCGGTTGCCAAGGCGCCTCCATTGCAAGCGTCGTCCTTATAGCTCAGGTTAGATAATAGCTAGGCAGAGAATGCGAAGTGAGAGCGCGATTCGGGAGTAGAGGATCTATCTTCTTCTTAACATTAAGGAAGGACGTTGAAAAAAGGTTCCAATAAAGGGCAAAGCAAGGTTCGCTTAAGCGTCTCGTCACGTGAATAATCTTCCCCGGCGCGCTAGCCTACTTAGCAGGGGTTTTCCACGCGACTCCGACGCGTCTTCCTTGAGGAGTTCAACTTTATCTTACTTTTACAATTCGTTATGCTAGGAAGCCATTGTTGATCCTCAGAATATAAGAAGAGAAGGCTGTCTTTTATAAGAAGGCAGCCTTTCCAAAAAAGTAGAAGGCTGCCACCAAAGAGGGAAACCCAGGAATCATGTAACTTTGGAGCCAAACTCTACAAAACAACCAAAAAAATATAACCCCGCCATATTATGTAACGCTTTTTGGAACCTTGTTCATGCCGTTTCAGTCGTTTGTTAAGGTACCTAAGACCAGACAATGTAAAAGGGTAATCACAGTTGGAATTGTACGAGGAGAAGAATCTTGATATTCCTCGCGATAGTCTCGAAGACGAAGTCCCTATTTCTTGTACAAACAAGCAGTTCCCCTACGTCCCAAAGTTGCTGAACAGACTCGAGTCGGCCACTCAAGCGTTGGAATTCTCGTCCGCCTCCGCATCTGCCTGTGCTTGGGCTTCATCCTCCGCGGCCTCCTCTGCCTCCGCAGCCTGGTCTGCCTCGTATTGCTCCGCCACAATCTCCTCGAAATTGTCGTCGAAGTAGCCCATCTTGAAGGTGAAGGTTGGCTGCGTTTCGTTTGAAGAAAGACAGTGCTGTGTTGTATTTAGCAGTGGGATATAGTGGACGCTGAGTGGGAATTTACGAACCTCGAATTCGTGTAGGTAGTAGAGTCTCGAAGTGCCGGATCGTTGGTAGAGGGAGGAGGTTGATGTTTCCTGTGGTAGTAGTTGTTGATCAGGAAGTCAAAAATGTAGGGTTGGAATAAGGTTGTAGAGCACGGGCCACCACGCTAAGGCGCGTCGCACTGTGACCCGAAAAGAAAGAGCGGGTTAGACGAACGAAAAGTATTACGGCCGAGATTTATTTTTATATTGATTGATTGACGAAAGAATATATAGAAAATGGTTTAGGGTTAGAAGGAGGAGTGGTGCTGAGGTTAGAAGCGTTGCGATTCGGGCCGGGGATCTAAGGCTTTCGGGCCGGCCCATTTGTAAACAGACCGGCCTATTTTTAAACAGACCACACGTCTCACCTATAAATCCTATATTAGAGATCCTACGGATCATAGTCTTGCTCCTAGAACAATACGAACTGATTTCCCCTTCTATTCGACTACTCTATAATCCCTCAACTTAGCCTATGATCGGAAAGACCAATCCCGTAACAGGAAGTGCTGCCCTTGAGAGGTCACGTGTACAGGCACGGACCACTGCCACAGTATATAATCAAGTAGCCAGACAGACAGAATGAGCAAGGTTTCCTGCCCGAAAGCACACATCTCTAACACAACTATGTCTTCCCCGAATATCTGCGCAACGTGCTCTAATCTCAGCAACCTAAAACGTTGTGCGAGATGCGAAAGCATATCCTATTGTTCCCCTGAATGCCAGAGGAAGGACTGGAAGTCGCACAAAAAAACCTGTTCCGAGAAACCCCTGCCTCAGGCTCAGCTCGCCGAGCTCGCGAAGCCGTTCCATCATTTACATACCAGGACGTGGCTGCATGGTCGACCCGTGAAGGATGTTTACAAACTGCTCGTCGATACGTTCCGTCTACGCCAGGCCGACAACTGGAACCTCGAGCAGCAGCGGGACAGCGACTCGGTGTATTCTGGAGCCCCGAACAGCCTGAGTGGGTTTCGACGATTCTTGGGATTAGCAGAGGGCAGAAATGGGTTGCTGCCGGCCTGGTGGTCTGCCGAGCACCGGGAGGCTTGCGTAGCCTCGGGTATAGAGGGAGGTTGGAGCTCCCTAGCGGTTCGGCGTGAGAAGGGAGAGATCATCGAGCATTACAAGAATGGCTACATGCCGATGCAGATGCGGCTCTTTGGAGAGCAGCTCTACGAGCGCGGGCCGGGAGGACAGTCTGGGGCTATGATGATTCAACAGGTAAAATCAAATCGATTCTATGATTTTGATTTGGCTAATCTTATTTCTAGATGATGCAAACTGAGGGAAACGAAGAAATGGTCTCTAGTCTTTTGGATATCTCTTCGATAAGAAGATAGTTCTTGCTTAGTTCGTATTTGAATATTAACAAGTCCTGTACATACTATCTTACCCACGAGCAATTAAGCGCCTTGGACAGCCTTTTAATTTAATTCCGACGACCTCATAGTAGTACCCGGTCAACCATATATGAAATATTAGATTTGGCGGGGTGGCAGAATCGGCCGGTCAGAAAACCAGGCTATGAAGTATTAATTACTGTAAGAGGCTATGTCCGAATAACTCTCAACAACAAAAGGCGTTAGGATCGAACAGTACTGATCGAGCACAAGATATCTTTACTTCCGATGTGCAAAGATCAGATGTTTTAGGCATGCTATTCGATGTTTTCTACCAAGGAACGTCGTGGCATCGATAAGTCATTCCGAGCAATGTTATCCCATGCCGAGAAGTGGCATACTCTTCGGGAACATCTCAGCATCGGGATTCTTACGCTCGTTCCTGAAGGAGCGAACACCTGGTTCGAGAAGCTACCTATTAATTACCTGCGTATCTACGTTGCCCTGGTCCGCGCGGTTAACCCTAACGCCGTCGCGATCGGAGAGATGATTTCCGACCGAGTCTTATCGTTATAGCGAGGCGAGCCACCCCCGCAACAACGATTACGTCTTGAGCACCTAGAATCGATTGATGAAATCCTCGCTCAGCGCGATCCTTTGAAGCTGCTTGAAGAGGTAGATATCGGGTATGTATATGGTAGTCGTAGGTCCCAGGCTGGAATGATGGCGGGCTAATATAGTACATTGAAATAAGCTGGTTAGAATGTTTAATTATAAACGGTGGATTAACATAGTGCATAGAAATGGTAGGTTGAGTTGAAAATAGTCACCGATTAAGATCGCGAGCTGAAAGGTTTGAGTTCAGACGGTGGACGATGGATTACAGACGGTAGACGGAAGACGGAAGACGGAAGACGGAAGACGGTCAATAAAGATAGTGGATAAGGATGAATCATAAGCGACAGATTAAAGAAAGGGGATTCAAGAAGAAGGATATTAAGGGTAGATGAGGATAGGGGATTACCGGTGGTTGACGGAGGGCAGGTTGAGGGCAGGTTGGCCAGGGCAGATTTAAGGAGGGCAGATTTGGGGTTGAGGGCAGGTGGCGAGGGCTGGTTGGCGAGGGCAGGTTGGCGAGGGCAGATTGGCGAGGGCAGGTGGCGAGGGCTGGTTGGCGAGGGCAGGTTGGCGAGGGCAGATTGGCGAGGACAGATTGACGAAGGGCAGGTTGGCGAGGGCTGGTTGGCGAGGGCAGGTTGGCGAGGGCAGATTGGCGAGGACAGATTGACGAAGGGCAGGTTGGCGAGGGCAGATTGACGAAAGGCAGGTTGGCGAGGGCAGGTTGGGGAGGGCAGGTTGATGGAGGGCAGATTGAGGGCAGATTGAAGGCAGATTGACGAGGACATTTCAAATCTGGATAGATTAATAAATATTTCATTTCGTATATCGATATCATACTTATTCCTCGCCGCATGGTCTTATCCGCATTACAAGTACTCTTTCCAGTCCTCCTCTAGTTGCCGCCCATGCTAACACCCCTATCGCTGTCTGAAAATCACCTTCTTCCTTAATCTCCTTCTGTTGCATCTGCCTAGCCGTAAGCATTACTTCCCATGTCAAGGCCTTTTCATTCTCTCTGAAGTCGAAGTTAAGATCAGTCAACTTTAGGATCTTGCAAAACTTCTCGAAACTCAAATGCTCAGGGCGAATGTTGTTGCTTTCGTACACAAGTACATGGTCATGGACAATTGCAGTAATCGCAATCGTAACATGGTCGATTTTATCAAGTTCCATCTCTCCAGGGACTAGGTCCATCCTAACTTCGAGATCTCGGTCACAAAGCAGGTATGAATAACGTTCTGGTTCCTGTAGTATAGGAATTCTGCTACTTGATGCCGGCCGTGCTAGCTTCGTCCGTGATGGCGTAGGAGATGAAGAGCCCGGTGCTATGGTTTCAGATATCCTATGGGGCAGCTTGCGTTTTTTGGAAAGTGATTCCCCCTTGGCTCTTCCATGTTTTGATAACTCCGAATTCTCTGACGGCTGCGGTGGCTCCGATCTTGCCTTCGATTCCCCCTGCGTGGTCTTGGTCTTGTGCGCTCGCTCGGTCTTCTTCCAAAGATGAGTGAATCTTGGTGACAAGGCTCGACAGGCCAGCTGAACCCACGGCATCGACGCACTCTTCCAGCCGTACTGCACTTCCTCGCTCAGGTTACGGCACGCAATCTCTCCTATCTCGTCCTTCTGGGCTCTTGTTATATGCTTCTTTAGCCTAGCATCTCCAAAAACCTCCCCTACCGCATCCTTCCCGCACCGCCTGACCTCTGCGATTGGCTGGCTACTGATCGTCTGCAAGCTGAGCTCCAGACCTTTCCAGTGCTCGGCCTTCTCGCCAATACAATTATCCCACGAGGTAAAATCCAGGTTACCTGGCTCCAAAAACCATGCCAGGGCAGCATTGTTATCGTCCGACGGGAAGTTGCTGAAAACATCGGGCCAATCTGGCCGGTTCGTTCCTTGATGCGTCATAATTCCTCCCCGTAGATTAGTCTGAGTTATAATCATTTCCCTAAAAGATCCTTACCTGACGGCTACAGCCTGGGGTAGTAAAAGCGTCGAAATTGAGGTTGGTAGATTGGGTGAATCTGCCCCCCATGGTTAGCGTATTACAGGGCCAGTTCCACGACAATAAACCCGTCGATTGGAACAGGAAACACAAGAATCATGAATCAACTTACGTTTATCCTCCCGCAGCAACCCAATTGTTTGTTGTCTGCCTTGATCGTGGTAGCTTTGGAGTTCAAATTTTTCAATCAGAAGTCAGGTTCACGCGCGGAAGCGATAATCACGTGCGCCGCAGCAAACAACTTCACCCCATCACTTTTCTTTTTCTCAACATCTGCCTCTTTTCACACAACCCACCTTCTATGAGCTGCCCTCTTCTTTTATACTCGTCACATCTACTCATCCTACTAACATCGGCTCGAGTTATCTCGAATCGTCCTACTTAACCGTCAAACCAACTTATTCATCCCAACCTGCCCTTCTTAAACCAGGCAAATTTGCATATTTCAGCCTTATTCAAGTACTTCTCCTCCTCTTCTCGGCTTCCTCTCCTGCATCCCTATTCTCTTGCTTACTTATCTAATAGCTAGATCTCCTATTAAACCCCGTTCATTCGAGAAATATCTCGTTATTAAGCTGTATCCCTAGAAGCTACCGAAACAATGCAGTCTCCTCTTAGTATGTTAGGACCAGGTCTCACCCTCTCTTCACTCTCTGCTTTATCGGGGTATTAACCTCTCCTCTCTTCCAGTCGACGGAGGCAAGCATCCTGCTATCTTGTCTACAATAGCATCGTCACTTCCTCGATCTCAGCCTAGCCCTCTAACGGATTTCGTGATCCGGGTTGAGTTGCGGCGATCCTCCCAAGGTCTAACCGATCCCGCGACCAACATAACACTTTTTACCCCTAGCACCGTATTGAAAGAACAGTTCAAGAGCATGCCAACCAAGGCCGTTCGCAGTCACCATCTCTCGTGGGAGGCTCTTTGTACAACAGTGACGCAGGACTTCAGCATCGACTTCGACCCGTGCAAAGACGAGCTTGGGTGGGTACAAGTTCCTCCACGTCCGGATCTTGCGCAGAAGTATATCACCATCACCGACGAGCTTACCTTCCACAATGCTATTGGCGTCTTATATAATGCATTGCAGTTGGAGCCCGCCCCATTGATTACGATCTACCTTTGGTCACCCAAACGAACAGATACCGTTTTGCGCCAACCGCGAAGAACCACCGATGTCCCTGTGGCAACTGCTGAAGATTCGGAAAGAGTTATGATCAATGAACGTCCCAGAGCCTCCTCGAATGAGGAAGAGGATCTTTATACAGCCTCGCCACCACGGAATATCTCGTCGATGTCTCTTCCTGATCCAGGAAAAGATAATGATGCTCTTTCCCCGAACATGAACGGTTCTGCTTCTGCCTCCGACGAAGCCGCTCTACCCGAGGAGCAAAGAGGTACTTCCCCGCGTCCAGATGAGACGTCTTTTGATGTAAACCGGTTACTACGTCGAGAGTTAGAGCAAGGCCTTTCGGCCCCAGTACAGGACGAAGATGAGGATAACGATGACTTTGAGACCCGGCTCAGGGAGTACCAAGCACAGCTGGCTGAAAGCGAGACCAACAAGTATATCAGCGCACTCTGCTTCATCTCGTTCGAATTGCTAATCACTTTGAATCAGACTTCAGTACGAGCTTGATAGCAAGGTCTGCGAGCACCTGGATGACGCTATCTGGCAAGACGTATGCAGGTTCTTCCACCACGATCCGAACCTGAAATTCGGCAAATATGTCGTCAAGATTAAAGGCTTCGGGCGAAAGCTTCTACCGGTCCAGGCGCATGCTGTGTACTGGGCCCTGCTCCGAGTTCATGATGTACATAGCTCCGTCATCCTTGGCCATGTAATGGGTATAGGAAAGACCACGATTGCCTTCGCAATCCACCATGTCCAGCATTTATTCAACCTTCTATCCCAACACATCGCCGACCACCCTGGCTCGCATTGTCCGGAGGGAAGCTCGAATGGCGAAATCTGTCCATCCAATAACGAGATGTTAAAGCGCTTCGGGTTTGATTGTATATGCGGCCCAAGTAGCCCCTCAGGCTTTCTCAGGTCCTCTTTTGGGGTTACCATAGCATTGGTGCCCCAAGGTTTGATGAAGGTATGGCTCGATGAGGGGCGGGCGTGTTTTCCAGAAAAGAGGAATCCATTCAAGATCGAAGTCATCAGAGCTCACAAAATAAGCCTGTCCGATGAGCAGCTACAGCTAGTACGAGCCGATCGGGATATAATGGAGCTTGATCCGGATGGCACACCCGTGGTCCCAATGATATATCCGACGGTGGATAATAGCCGCTGCTTCATCTTGACTACATCGCACTCATTTGAGGCTAAGATCAAGAAAATCTTCATGTTCCAAGATGAGAATATTGTACGTCCACCTCCGCAAACGATCCGCGAGCCTAGGACTGGTCAAACTCGTCAGCGCCAACCGAGACCCGTGACGAAACAGAGCCGACCCTTCTTTCAGGTGATTGTTGGTACCGTGATCCGGGACGAGTGCCACCTGGAGAGGAATGAAGGATCTAAGACCATCACTACACTCAAAAACATCCGAGGACTGGCTAATGCGATCAAGGCCGACCCTCCTCATCTCATCTGTATGAGCGGTACCCCTATCACCACCGGCCCTGCCGACCTTTCCCATTATATCAAGGCAATGGTCCGGCCAGGATGGGCGCAGCATGATGTCCTCCGCCACTGGATTCATGGCGAGGCTACCAAGCTTGGCAAGGACTGGGAGACCCTCTGCAAGAATGGTCGAGTATCAGCAAACGAGAGCCGGGCATACGTGGCAGAATTCCGGCCCTTGGTTGAAGAGCTCATGGTCCGATTCACGACCCGGTCTAACTTTCTCGGCACTGGCCCGGTGGTAACAATCCCCGAGAATGTGCTTGTAGACGTCCGGTGTAAGCTCGCCGGAGATTGGGAGCTCCGCCTGGCCCAGCAGAAGAATGAAGAGGACCGGAGGATACAAGAACGGGAGGCGAAGCGTCGAGAGAGATACCGTCGGCAGCACTCCGGTAATATGAGCAACTATCAAGCTCTTCAGCAGAATCGTCCCTCGTCTTACTACCGCGCACGCCTCTGTGCAAGCTTCCCCTACCTGATGAACCTTACAGGCCAGGATGGGCAGCCCCTGAAGCTGACCGAGAAAGAATGGGTGGAGAAGACATCGGGAGGCAACGATGCCGAATGGGTGGCTGGGACTGAATCCGATCCCTACTTTGCTGCTCGTGCTCAGATATTTGCCTCATCAGCCAAACTGAGCCAGATTGGCCGGATCTGGAGACGGTTTAAGAATACTCGAGATGCCGAAGGAGAACTGGCCAGACTTATCTTTTGTTCCTATTTCTTTACTGGCTCCTATGTCTTGTACCTTGTAAGCTATGCCTCCCCTCCTGGCTAGGTTGTATCACACAATGGTTAGACTTATAACTACCAGTATTTTATCCACGACCTCCAGGTCCCGCCTTCGGCTATTGCGTTCATCAACAAGACCATGTCGCAGACCAGAATCGATACCGCTCTTGACTCCTTCCACGGACGAGTGGAGAACGTTCCGCAGCCCCGCCTTCTTATTGCTACGACCGCGTCGTTCGGAGTTGGCCAGACTCTGAACGAAGCTATAGGACTTGGTCTTCTCGAGCCTGATTTTAGACTTCATACAATGCTTCAAGTCTATGGCCGTCACTGCCGACAAGGAAATAAGAACCCAAAGACTTGGTGCTGGCTCTTCCTCGCCATGAATAATGATGTCGAGGATAAGATTACCTCGGTCAACAAAATGCGGGCTCGGATTCAAGAGACAACGGAAGGGAAGGTGGCACGAGATAGCGAGGTTATAACAATAGAAGACGACGAGGCTTGAGGGGAATAGTAAGAAAGATTAGGATATTTTTATCGAATAACCTATATATATGTTAGGGAAACCAAGAATTTCTCAATCTGACCTTCTAGAGCGCTTGTACAATCCGAACCAAGCTTCGTACTTTAATAATACGAAGCAAGTTGAATTGAAATACGAGTAATTAATTTGTTAATAGTACATGTTATAAATAGATTATCAATTATAAGTTTATAAGGGCAAATTAGTAAGGGTTAACAGATTGAAAGACAGGTTAGAGGGCAGATTGGAGGGCAGGTTGAGGGTGGGCAGATTGAAGAAGGCAGGTTGAAGGGCAGATTGGAGGGCAGGTTTAGGGTAGGTAGCTTGGAGAAGACAGCTTGAAGAAGACTGGCCATACAAAAACTCCTCGTTTACTACCGCACCCTACGTAGGTTGCTCGCTAAATCCTTTCTGGATTACCTCGCGCTTCGCTGCCTAGACAAAATAGTGCAACGGGCCCAACCTGTGACGACTTGAACAACACGTCCTATTGTCTAGACGACGCAGTGCGTGAGGCGCAGGGGTTGGTGGATGCCACCGCACTAGGGTGGCGGAAGAAAAATGAGGACCAGGTGGCGATGAGCATGCTGGACCACTGGGTGTATCGCGACGATGGGCCCTTCCCGTTCGAGTGGCCCGCGGGGTACACTGCCGTGCGGGTGGATGAGGAGGGTAAGCTGATACTGGAGGCGGACGGTCAGCCTTACGTTCGAGCAGACCCGGGGGAATCGTAGGGTCATACTAATTCAATCTTTAGTTTATCCGGGACAATATGTAATAAGATAAATGTTTGCCGGTGGGATTCCTGTCAGCTTCTAGAGAGATGATTTCCGACCGAGTCTTATCGTTATAGCGAGGCGAGCCACCCCCGCAACAACGATTACGTCTTGAGCACCCAGAATCGATTGATAAAATCCCCGCTCAGCGCGATCCTTTGAAGCTGCTTGAAGAGGTGGATATCGGGTATGTATATAGTAGTAATAGGATCCAGACCAGAAGAGCCGTAACCGTGCCGGCTGATCTGAATGAGAAAGATACAGCAGCAATGAACGCTTCTATTTTACTCGACCTTGGTTTTCCTGAAGGAGCAGAGGCCTACCAAGCCTTGTCGTCGACTTTTTATAATAAGGGTTGAATTTTCAGCAGAAGTCTTGTAAATTAGAGTTCGTTCCGATACTACCTCGAAAACTTGTCATAGCCTTGGGGTAGGATCAGGAATTTTACACGTTCAGTCGAATTTAGATAGTTTGTACCACGGGGCGAACTTTCCCTTACACCGTGGACCAAGCGTCCTTTGCACCAATAAGGCTAGATCATCTTTCTGTATATATCTTGTAGTCAAACCTAGATATTCGCAGATTTCCAACTAGAATACACAAACTTTGGCAAATGTTACAAAACACAGCGTCCTAGAATCCATCCTCCCTCGAGCTGTACAACAAACGAGATTAAGGAACACTCATTATATCGATCACCAAACATGCTTCTTATTATCGGCTATCATAGCCATCATGTTCAAAATGCTCGCCGCCTCAACTGATATCTCTTCCTCGTCCGACATTTTCATAACCTCAAGGCGCTTTTCCCAAAACGCCCATCTCGCCGTACTAAACCCATTCGCTTTAACCCCAGCATCACGACATAATTCGCTTACCGCCGTCAATTCCGCGCTCAGCTCGTTTCCCTCGCCGAATCTGCTTTTTATAACAGCACCCAGCTTGTGCGATGCATAGAAAACCCATATGCGGATTGCAGGCAGTAGACTCTTGATTAGGCTCGTGCGTTGCGTTTCCAAGGCGTCCCGAAATAGTCGAAGCGCGCAGCCGGTAAGTAAGTTGCCGCAAACACCTACACTAGCCAGCCGCGCGATGAAGGAGTGCAAATTGAGGGTTTCGGTCGGAGACATAGAGGTATCCGTGCAAGCGCTCTCTAGATCTGATAAAAGATATGGAAGGTCGCTCCAAATTCCCTGGCCGTTTGATGTTCGGAGAATCACTTCGGTGTCCTCGCCTTCAATCTTATCGGTCACGATGCCAATCTCCCTGACGTACAATATCCGAGACACAAGTGTGTCCTGTTGAGGATTGCACTCAGTAAAGCTCTTTGCGGCTGCAATGATCGTATACCAAAAACCGTGGATTTCGTAGTCGAGAAGGAGGGGATGGTGGAAGCGAGTACCTGGGGCGTATATGACGGATGATATCGTATCGAGTAATTCGTTTTGATCGCCCTTCGACGCTTCCTGGTCGATCTTTTCTTTGAGAGTGGTCCAATATCTCTCGTGTGAATCGAGCTGATCTGTAGTCGGCTTGGATGTCATGATTTATCAGGAGGGTTAAATAGCCAAAGTAAACTGGTTCTTTTCGAATTGTGAAAGTAAAGATACGAAAACTTAAACAAGGGCATATCTACGAGATGGTACCCGTCTTTATATATCCGGAAGGCTAGCAAGTTGCCGTTTTTGAATTCAAGGACGTTTCTGAAGTTAGCCAACCTGCCCTGCATAAGGGGGCAAGTCATGAGTTTATCTCGTAGCCTGCACGCCCAACCCTGCCCTGCATTGTGTAAGTAGAGATAACCAATCTAATAACAGACAAGCCCAGGAACGTGGTTCCTGTTGCAGCTGCGGGACAACGCTCTTCTTATACCTAGGGAAAGCGGTCAGCGTCTAGGGGGGACAGTTTTAGCTCCCTGGAGCCAACCTTGGCCCCCTTAAACAATAATATTTTTAAACACATATTCGCTTTACCGTGTAGTCTAAACCATATTATTACAAGTTGCAGTAGTTTAGGTTATAGTCTCAAAAGGTAATATACTCTTAGCCAGTCTCTACTTCCAACAAACGCCAGACATCGAAAAGCCACGAAAAGCCAATTCTTGAGCCAATAGTTGATCATAAACATCTCTTTCTGCCCTGTCTACCTAATGCCTATCAACCTTTCCTCTAAATAACCCTTGAATCCCTCCGCTCACGAGCCTTCTATACAGTTCATGGCTAAGCATGTCCATACTCGACCAAAATATTAGGTCTTTTGGTATTTCTATCCACTTGAACCCAAATTGTCGTAACAATCTTGCTCTTTAAAGCTATAGGATTTCTTGAAAGCAGCTTGACCGACCCAACAACATTCGGGGTTCCTAATAGTGCTAGAAATATCTCTTGCTGGGCCTGCATAGTAAATCCGTGCCAACTATAAGCGAGTTCGGGAGTTATGCCTTGTTTCATGTAGGTAGTTGTCACAACATTTTGAGTAACCTGAATCGAGAAAGCAAGTCAAAAGCTACACTTATTAATGATGAAGAACTCGGAAACTAGCTCACCTTATTTACAATGCTCGCTTGAACGATATAATTCAGCCTGTCGACCGGAACCCTGTCGGCTCTCGCAAGTTTCGAATATTTGAGGAAGGCTTCCTCAGCCCAGTCCAATCGCTTTCGTTCTGGATCTTTTTCGTCTATATTACGAAAATTCGACACCGCGATGATTGCGCCTACCCTCGCATTGTAGAGATTTTCGAAGACGGGTTCTCTTCGGTCATAATTCGGTTTGAAGGACTTGACGCTGTCCCAGTCTTTCGTCGGGAGACCATGAGGTTTTAAAGCGGCTCTTAGGTTTTCTGGGACCCTGACTACTTCGGGTTTTAGGACGGTGTAGTAATTTTCCTTGGCTGTAGCAACTGGAGTATCGCTTGGTCTTTAGAGAACTGTGACCAGTATATTCCATTCTTTTGTGCCGCGGGCCAGGCAGGTTGCGTAGTTCTCTTCTCTCTCCGAGGGCCGGTAGCGGGGAATTGAGGAGACGTGTTAATGTTGTTGGCATTTGGGCGTAAGGCGGGATTAACGGTAATGATGTTGGCATTTCTAGCAGGTATAGCGTTGACAAAATGTAATAACAACACAAGAGCGAAAGTGGCTTTGCTTGTGAAGAAAACCATACTGCGTTATATTGGTAAAAGATTTAGGAGAGATTGTCTTTGGGATTTTGCGTGCTTGATGGAATAGTTGGAGCTAGGGTATTTTAAGTCGCCCGAGATGCGTCTTGGAACCTGGATATCAGAGTAAAAACGATAGGGAGTGCAATGTCAGTTTATGTAGAGTTGAGAGGAAGGCTGAGTTGAAAGAAGGCTAATATTCCAGGCCTATGGAGCCGTCCATGAAGGAGATCAGATGGAATGGAGAAATACTAGGGGATAGGATTTTAAAAGGGTGAGTTGTACAAGGAGTAGGGTGTCGATCTAAGAGTCATCCGCGGGTTGTGCAGAGTCGAAGTAGCGACGTTGACGGAACGTAAACTCTTTGAACAGTTTACTAATTACATCGGTGAACAAACCATCCTGACCGCACTTTCTCGAGTTTAGGATCGAATAGTCGTCTATAGGTTGGGCTTGATCACAGACCAGGCAATCGAAAAAACAGTGAAGTACGATCCATTGAAGATTAAACGGCGGATTACGATCCATTAGGAGCATAGAACACTGAAGATCAGGAATGTTGGCCGCTCCTTCCAACCAAGGCCTCCTGTAATTTGACCATATAATCGCATACCAACATACCAACAGGCCCACAAACCAACAAACCAACATACAGGAGTAAGTGTTGAATGAAGTACATAGATTTATACCCTATACTCACTGAGCCTCAATTAAGGAAGTTCATACCTTTAAAGGATGAATCCTACCCATACTAGTACCACCTCCATTAGCCATGTCCTGAGCGGGTGGAAGCGAGGTGGCCCGTGCACTACCATCGTACAAACGGCGTATTCAGCCGGGGGGACAGCTCGCAGCACGTTCAATTCGAGCAATTCGAGTACTTCGAGCAGCTTCACGATGTCGACTCCATCAGCGCTACCGCTACTGCCACTATCCCAGGCGTTAGGGCCGTGGCTTAAATTAAATGATAAATATCACCTGCCAGTCTGTCGCGGTAATACTCGGCGGGGTTTCTAGTTATTGAGATTGCCAATTTGGTACATTTGTATGTAAACACCCTATGCGCCGCGATGCGTTCTGATCTCAATTATGTATCGTTCTCATTGCAAAATAGTTCACAAGAATCGCCGTACCAAAGGCTAGAAGCCACGGGAAAACGCGACCGAATCAACAGAGGTTTCCGACGTAGAGCGCCACGGAATGGTAGCTCTTCACGCATTTGGGCACTCCGACAATCAGATAGCTCAATTCTACGATAGGCCTCATCAAACGGTCGGCAGAATCATACACAAGTGGGAGCAGTGGGCAGAGCCTAATTCCAAACCTCTACGGGATATCACTAATGTGCAGAATACACCGGGAAAGCGTGGGCGAAGGAGGGTCTTTACCGACGACCAGGAACTCGATATCAAAGAATATATGTACGAAAATCGACTGAAACGACGCAAAACGGAGCGTCAATGGATAGATGAACTCGAGCTGCCCTGTTCGGAGTCAACTTTCCAAAAGCTAATGTACAAATACCATTCTCACCACCTTCCAGGAGGCCAAAAGCCCGAATTGAACGACGGATGTCAATAACTACGTGTCAAACTCGCCGAATACCTCCTCCAACCCGACGTAAAAACAATCATTTTTACCGATCAGGCTAACGCAAGGTCGGAATACGGTTTGGTTCGGTGTTGGCATACTCCCGATGAGTATTTGTACAAAGACGTAAAGCAGCCGACCACTAAACAGGCATACTCAAAGCCCGAATTCATAGGCGCAATCAAATACGGAGAAGCACCGGGGCCATATCGGGTGTTTTAAAAGGAGACGTTGGATGAGAAGAACGAGGCTGAAGGGTTAATGAGGAAGATGCGTGAGGATCAAATGCCACGTCTTCGGGCTGAATTCGATGCTCGGGAGAGTGAGAAGGATGTACGTATCGTTCACTCTGTTCGAAGGATATCAACTAACCACGTACAGCGTGTGCGAGTCGGACGTCGAAAAGGCAAGCTTGCTAAGTTTGAGACATACATAAAAGAGCGTGCGATCAGAGGTAGCAATCGGGATACTGGCGGTATCGACTAGTAGCGGGCTTGTGACAAATATTTCATCCCTCTACTCAAACCATGGATCGACGAATTACAGGCAAAGGAAGATCAACGAAGGCATACTCGGAGACATCAAAACAAAATCGAAATCGCACTCGACAACGCTGCGGCGCACAAAAGCGTACAGACCGGGGAGACACTCAATTTGCTCGATATCGCCCGACTGGCCTTGCCACTCAATCACCCAACCAGAACGCTATCGAGCATTGCTGGGACTATATACGTGCTCAAATCAAAGAGAGGAAACGTATTCCGACGACCGACGAGGAAGTTATTCAGGCCTGGGAAGAAGACTGGTCGAAAATCCCTATCGCGGAGATCAATAAATGGATTGAAAATCTGGAAAATCAGCTACGCAAGGTTGTCGAATGCGGAGGAGACAATTGCTTCCACGGCTAGCCTAACCGAGTAGAATTCCATCAATCGTTGCTCAAATATCGACCGTTCCCGAATAGTTCATCCCTCCTCCTCCGTTAGCCCAGGGGCGGTCGATTCGAGAGGTAATCACTCCACCCAACGCAGAGTTGTTAGCAAGCAGAGTAGATACAGTTGTAAACTCAGCTCTGCGAATCTATCCAGCGAAATCCCCTTTGATTTCTATCGCGATTCCGGTATTTGCGACCGTGTCGGAGACAAGGTGACGGAGGGTAACAATTGCACCCGGTATGCGCGCCTTGGACTTGTGATAATATAATTCTTTACTACAATCCAAATATGATTATCCGACTTCGAAAGATCCCGCTTTGAAACGCAGTCTTACAAGCAATCATTAGCCCAATACAACTCTTAAAACTCGTCCTACTTTGCGTGAGATCTATACATATATGTAAGTTGTTGCGACGGTACGCGTTCCCAACGAAACCAACTCTACATCAGCCATGTCGCAGCCCCTGCAATCGCCATCCAGATCATCGATCAGAATTTCCGCGAGGAAGGTAGCTCAAGCTCTGCAGGAAACAAATATGCCAGAATTGGGCCCAACTACCAGCGCATCTGATCCCCCATTAATGGACAAAGAGGACCTGGACCAGCCAACGTCTTCAATAACCTCTGTTACTGAAACAACCGGTTCAATGGCGCCATCTCAGGCGCGATCTCGCAGCCCAATCACTCTGTGAGTCATATGATTCCCATGATTCAGCCATATAATCCCCTGATCCCGTGCGATTGCTTGCATCGCTTGAACCTAAGGGACCGCTCATAGACCGTACTATAGGCATAAGTACCTAAGAAATCCTCCCATGGGTTCTCCTGTGATGATAACATCTGCTGAGCCTAAGGTCCCCAAAATCGCGTGATTACCGTTCGTAACACTCATCTGCCGCTCTGAGGCTTGCGTATAGCAGAGCGGAGGGGATGCCCATAACTCTTATATCTATAATATTCCACGACCGGATTTATAGAACTATAATTTCAAGATTGGTATTTGATTCTTGAATAGCCTTGGTACTCTCGAGGTATTATAGCTGCACCTGGCACAGTTTTTAATAAGTGCCAGGCCTGCCGAATATAAACCAGCCCTAATTCTTGAATACCTGTGGATTGGGAGACACTCTATTAGAATGAAACCACCGAAGGCAGTGTTTATAAAGTAGCAGCCAATTTTTAGATGATTTGTTATTGCGATCGGGGATTTTGTCCAGAGCTTCTAGGTAGTAGGTTTTGGATTCAAATATCATAGATTTTGTTTATTCTGCTATACTTTCACTAAACGACGCTCTCTCCTTTATCACCACGACCACTCCCATTTCCTAGCTAGCTGTAGCTGGGCGAGATGGATGACCTGTTCCTCCGGATCGTCGAAATGTTTCTGTGATATAACCTTGCCGTCCTCCTCTGGTATGACAAAGTAGGGTGAATCAACTTCGCACTGAGTGTAGCTGTCAGGTACCTTCCCCTCGTATAAGAACTCGCGAACCCTCTTAACGAGACACATCGAGCTTAGTGCTACCGAGCAGTGGCCATAGCCCTTGACTTCCACAATCTGGGATTCCAAAAAGGCCTCATTTGCCGAGCGGGCGGAAATAAGAGGGCATATTGGGTCGTATGTTGTCGAGAGAATTAGCAGCGGGTGGACTGTCTTGATGCCTTTTCGCGGTCGGTAGGTGTGAGTTCTAGGAACGGCCCACTGCTGCCTAGCATAGAGCGAGTCGAACTCCAGCCCGATGAACAGACTGGAGTTGCCGATGTGGAGCATCTCTTCTAATAACGCCTTTCGTCCCTGCTTCCAGTACTGCGGACCGGACAGTCCATCGTTAAGCGTCACGAAGACGCCTGCGTCCGCAGTAATGCGCCAAGGATCGACGCGGCCATAATTCAGAAAAGCCTCCGTCGTGTTTCCCTGAATGAGCTTGGCAAGGCGATTAGCCAAGAGATGCCAGTTCGCCGGCTTGTACAAGGCAAGAAAGATACCGTTATACACGACCTTGCCATAATCAAGCACGCCATAAAGAGTATTGTTCAGGTAGACACTAATGGGATCTTTCTTGAGCGTCTCGAGAAAAAAGGATAACCTCTTTGAAAGCTCTTCTTTTGAGTCGTCGGTCGAGGCTAGGGCGCATTTCAGACTCCCAGCTGCAATGCACTCGTCAAGAAAGCCCTCAAGGACGTTCTCAGTATCGGTAAAGTCTTCCATAACCACAAGGCCATTATACCAATCAAACTGGTTGGTCACCCCATCGATAATGACACGTCTGGAGCGCTCAGGGAAGAGTGCCGCATAAGTTTGGCCTAGTAGACTGCCGTAACTGAAGCCCCAGTAGATCATATCCTCCTGGCCGACGACGTCGAGAATGCTGTTCATGTCAGCCGCAACTTGGGGCGTGTTGACATATTTGCCGTAGTTCCCCATCGTGTCGGCACAGCCCTGAACAAAACCAGCAGTCCAAGCATAGACCTCTCCGCTATTCTCGATTGATGTGCCGTCCAGCGTGCTGGACAGGCCGCGGCGTGTCTCGTCGTCGGGGTAGCAGGATGCCAATGGTCTGGAGGCACCGACACCACGTGGATCAAACGTAAGGAGGTGGAAGCCGTCGCCAATGATGGTGCTGATTTCTTCGCCTAAGGTACGAAGAAACGTGATGCCACTGCTGCCGGGTCCGCCTGGGTTGAGGAGGATGTTCTGTGTGGCATTCCTTCCCCGCAGCCGGATGAGAGGAATGCTGAACATCCTGTCGCCAACGTCCTGTGCGTCAAATTGATCCACCGGCACGTCAATACTGCTGCACTCCAGCGAGCGGCCGTTGATCTCTCCGCATACCTCCCATTGGATGTGCTCGCCTTCGTACATCAGGTACTGTTTATTCTGATGGTGCTGATCGTGGCGGAAGATGGCGCAGCCTGGCCAGACGACATAGAGGATAGCAAGACCGCTCAAGACACCCACAACCATGTATCTCAGTAATGGAACGAGTCTCCTCTGTTTACGGGGCGGTTGTTGCAGGACTACACCAGCGAGGTGAATATCGCCGAGGAGCCGTTTCTCTTCCATGATATTGTCGGGCAACTGAAATCGGGTGCTGATGGCAAACTCCCGTCGGATTCATGTAACATACAAATAGTTGGTCTCGCCTTTGAGTAGTTTGTCTAATTTCAAGAGTGATGAGAGAGCTTATCACAAAGAATGGGCAGCGTTGGACGACGTGAAAAGGATGCTTTCGCAAGGCGAAGGCTCAGGAAACACATTAAATGGCGCGGGGTATATAAAGAAGCCTCTACCTGCCGGGTGGCACACTTATCCAGGGCTTAGGCGCTTACCGTAGGCGAGTGGGGCGGCTGACAACCCGGACACCCCATTATGCTGGCTGTGGTACCTTCTGCAATTGGCGTGTGGTAGGAGCGATACTGTACCGAGCCGTTCCGTTTCCGTGGGCTCGTGCGGAGACTTGCTCCTACAAGTGACTTCATTCAACTACTTCATATGATAGGGAGAGACTACCTAAAGGTACTAATAAGATCCACTCAAGACTTCCAGTCATTTACACAGTAATAATAAGAACAATAGCAGTGGAGTATGTAAATGCTCAATGAAACCAAAGTATGGTCCTTGGAAGGCTGTATTATATGTAAGGATCTGTCGATAGTTGGCATCTCGGACTAATTAATGAGTGTCATAATGAAATACTGCTGCAATCGTACCACCGAAGCGAAAACAAAACCATCCATCGAACTATCGAAGCAAAATAAAACCGTCCATCGTACTATCGAAGCGAAAGGAAACTATGCCGCACTTCCGCCGCTTCTCCATCCATTGATAATAGCAGGTTTTTGTCACTCGAGCCACGATCTACTCTCCCAAAACTTCCTTCGCATCAGCAGCATCGACGTAGTCAGAATACGCGTTCACGGTCTCCCCATCGGCATGGACCACATGAACAACGGATACGGCAATGACTTCACTACCCCTGCGCTGCTCAGCGTTGTTGACGCTTGCAAGCTGAGGATGTTAGAATTGATCTTATATCGCAGCTCAACCCAATGCCAAGGTAGTTTTACTTACAGCAGGAGCGATATCGCGTGCAAAGAGCTTGGCATCTTCCAGCTCGTTTTCGCCACGCTTGTGGCCGGCAATAATCCAATATGCCACAGGTGGAAGGTCAGTATCGGCGGGCTGAGAATGTTAATCTGATTAGCCATTTCCTTGACTTAATTGAGGTTTTGTCACGCTTACATTGTTGACCTCGCGAGTGTCGAGCACGGGGGCGGCAACCGCAGTGGCAGCAAGCATTCCACCGGCAAGAGTCAGGACTAAGAACTTCATGTTGAAGCACGGTGACGGTGGCGAACGGCTGAGTTGTATAAAGTGATAAATCTGGCAAAGCTATACCGTGATGATCTCTGATAAAGTTATAGCGTAAATGGAAATCTGAGGGGAAGTAAGGAACCAAGACTGAATTTATAGACACTGATTGTTTTCGCTTTTAGCCCGGGCGCCCCATTTCAGTGAAATTCATCCCCTCGATTTCAGCGCTTAGATCAATTGTATTAATCGAGCTAATGCAGTTACGGAACTTATCTTTTCTTTGAACACACGAGCTTCCTTTTCTGGAGATGGCCGAAAGGAAAGATTGGCAGGCCGCAGTCATATAGCCTCGAACGGTCAATAACCTACATCGGGCATGTCGTGCCGCGAACATCAATAGACAGAGAACTAGCTTGGTATAGGGAACGTCCCATTATCCCATCATTCTATGAGAAGCTTCAATGAGGCATTACAATCACCAGAGGATAACGAATCATGGGCCGGTGATCAATATAATATAACGCACGGAGGAGGTATCGTAAAGGCATCGTAAGGCCGGTAAAAAGTGTGGAATACGTTCTTTTGGCGGGCGGAAATCTAGCTTCGATTTCAGCACCATGAACTGTGAATATGTGAGTACCGCCTAGAATGGTAAGTGCCCGTACCGCTTGGCCAATACTACTTCGTACCAAGACCAATAACCAACAACTAATAACTATCAACTAAGAACTTCGAAGTTTGTACTAAGACCACTAACGAACAACCAACAACCTCGTAAGAAGGCCAATAATAAACAACCAACAACCTCGTAAGAAAGCCAATAATAAACAACCAACAACCTCGTAAGAAGGCTAATAACGAACAACCAACAACCTCGTAAGAAGGCCCAATAACCAACAACCAATAACCTCGTAAGAAGACCTAACAACTAACAACTAACAACCTTGTAAGAAGACCTAATAACCAACAACTAATAACCTCGTAAGAAGACCAATAACCAACAACCAACAACCTCGTAAGAAGACTAATAATGAACAACCAACAACCTCGTCAGAAGACCAATAACGAATAACCAACAACTTCGTTAGAAGATCAATTAATACACGTGACCTTCCCGTCCGGCACGTTATTGGTGGCGCAGGTGCTCACCTAGAAGCGTGGCCTTACATGAATGAGGTCACTTTAGAAAATGGAAACGTATGCAACTTACGATAGGAGTGGTAGGTAACGGCCAATTAGCTTCAGAAGAGCACGATTAAGCACTTAATTCACTTGAGTGTGTCGATCAAATCTATCAAAGTATCTCGCAAATGCCCACTCCTGTATATTTTCAAAGTTCCGACACATGTGGGTAATCTCCATTGACATCTTCGACATCTTGTCCACCTCGTCCCAGCGGTAGTACAAAGTAGAGACATCAGCATGACACATCACAGCCTGCCTCAGATGTTCTAAACAATGACCTGTTAGAAGATCAGTAATAGTCATGAGCTTGCCTTTGTATTACAATATCCACCGACCTAGATGCAGAGTTGTCTCTTCATTTCTTGTGCCATTGGCAAAAACGGTCACTATATCGTACCTTTCGGGATATATGAGCTTACGGAACAGGTTCAGGCAGTGCAGCTGGTGGAAGACGTCAAGGCCGATAATATACTCGTCTTTCATGCCAGGTATTTTAACTGTGTGATTCGGCAGGAGACGTGCTTGGTGCTCTGGCACGTGCAGCCGGACGCCATCTACTGAATTGTGAGTCCTGGGATTCTTGTCGGCAAGTATGAAGTCTTGGAGGGCTGTGGTATTAACTTGCATTTGTATAAGTCGTCCCAAGCATTGTCCATGTTGTCGTCCGGGTATCCCTGGTATTGAGAACGCAGCGACCCAACGCCTGGTAGAAACACTTTGGTCTCGTACTGAATTACGCTATTCGCAGGCGAGTAGACGCCCTGAGAAGGATCCCAGGGCCTGAAAACCAACCACAAGAGAATGGACGTGAGGACGATGTTTAGCGTGCAAGTAAAGAGCAGATAAAATACACGGGTGCCTTTGGCATCTGTGTCAGGAAGTGATGGAGGATCCACGTCGTCAGTCTGCAAGAGACTAAGACCTTCTTCAATATTGTGACTCTCGTGCTGTTTATCCATGGTGATTGCTTACTTCCCCGATTTTGACGGACGAAAAGGACATATCCAGGATCGAAAATGAAGAGCTGGTCAGTTATTTGTATTCTCCATCTCTCCCGGCGTGGAATATGCATCGGGCGTGGTGTCAGGGATGCTGTGAGTCACGGCTTCGCCGCGATGAGAAGCCACCAACACTAAGCCTATATATTACAGTTACGTTGCGGGTGGGGGCATCTGTCGAAGATATGGAATTTCCAGGGCTGGGGCGCCAAGAAGTCAATTAACCGGAATGAATTCTTGACCTCATTCCTGCGCGCTCAACATACGAACAAAAGGATTCTGTTACGGCTTGGTCCACGTAAGTCTTAATTCAGCACAAATCTCGATGAATATGCATCATGCATGCTCTGGTCCTCTGTCTGCATTCCTCATTTGGTCCAACAAATTCAACAATTTGGCAGGAGACGCGCGTGGTACTCTGGCACACACCAGCTTCGTACCTGGACTAATAACGAACAACCAACAACCTCGTAAGAAGACCCAATAACCAGCAACCAACAACCTCGTAAGAAGACCTAATAACCAACAACCAACAACCTCGTAAGAAGACCTAATAACTAACAACCAACAACCTCGTAAGAAGACCTAATAACCAACAACCAACAACCTTGTAAGAAGACCAATAACCAACAACCAATACTACTTACTCCTTCCAATAGTGGGTCGCAAAACGCTGACCCAAGTCTAACTTCCTCTTCTGGTCACCGGATTCTATCCAACAAGCAAGAATATCACAATCCGACCTACACAACGCCGTCAACGCCGCACGTCTTCTCGAAATCATTGGATAAACAATTTGCCTTCCTCTTCTGTTTTCCATTCCTCTTCCCCTGACCGTATTTCTTCCAATAGCGAAGAATACCGCAATTCTGCTTGTCCTGGCGCTTCTAGCTGGATTTTGCGGCAGCAGCGATAACATCGTTACATGGATACTTTGGAGAATGTCACATTATGGCGCACAAGTGCCGTTCATAAAGGGAGATACTCATAATTTCAAATAAGTGATAACTCCTTCATCGCGTTACGGACAGCTCCACTTCTTTTTGGTTGGTCGGGAAGCTCCCGCTTGTGGAGAAACGAATTGATACCCTGTTATCAACTAGCGCTGTCCGTAACGCGATGTAGGAGATAAGAGCGCCATGTCGTAGCTTCCAGTTTTTGATCCAGAAACTCTTCCAGGGTGATGCTGCTTTCTTACCAAGACAAAACATCTCCCCCCTTTCAAAGTTGTTCCTCCTGAGTTAAGAAAACTCTTTTCAATACTACATCCTCGAATCTTCGCTTGTCCTATATTCTTGAACATGTTTCTTCCCAGAATCTCAGACATCCTGAACAAGATGCCGTCCAAAAGCAATCTCAAGGCCCCATACGACCGTCTACGAGATGCCGAGGATGATACGGCAGAGTATGACGAGTTCAAGTATACAGACCACAGTCCAAAGGGCAGCCGAAATTTGGTTGTGGGCTTGTGTGGAATAATTGTTGTGGTTTCCAGCGCATTTCTCATATTGCTATGGCAGTATATCCAGGGGCCAAGCCAGCTGCAATGTGCAAAGCTCAATTCGCCATATTGTAAGTAGCTCGGTCCATGAGGACAGACTGCTTCGTGCGGTCCTAAAGTCACGAGGCTGACATGATGGCTAGCACCTGTGTGGGATGGCGTGCAGTTCTTCGAAGGAGACTTTGACAATGAGTTTCCACACAAGTCTATCTATCGAGGCCCGCCGACTCCTGAGAGAGAGAAAGCCTGGGACGATCTTTGGTTACGTACGTAATTAGAAGCCTGGTCGCATCATTAGGCAAGAGAGAGAACGTACAGCTTACTCGCCACAGACACACCAGTCACGGTTTCGGAACAAGGCATCAAGGAACTTAACAAAACCGGCCCCACGTGGTTAGAGAGCGACGATGGTACAGGATATACGGCTTTAATCGAGGTTTTCCATCAGCTGCACTGCCTAGTAAGCACATCCACCTGCAGCAGCAAAGAGCCTTTGCTAAATCATGTATCCAGAATATGATACGCCAATTCACTTGGCGGCATCTTTATTCGGAAGAAGACATGCCTCCTGATATTGCAACGCCTCTTGCAGGCCGGATGCACGTTGATCACTGCATTGAAACGCTTCGCCTGTCACTCATGTGCTATGCTGATGTCACGCCGTTGCTGATTTACGTGGATCCCAATGCACCGATAGGCTACCGCGCCGATTTCAACATCCATCACAAGTGTCGTGATTTCGACAAACTTGTCGAGTACGTGGACAACCAACCTCAAGTGTCCATCGCTTCCAAGTCAAACTTCTCTCAACTGCAACTGCATGATGATAGCCATCATATGGGAAAGGCTTAGGGCCCTGACCGGATAGGTGCCCACATACATAATTGTTGTTAAAGGCGATTTCTTCGAGTACAATGAAAAGATTAGAAATTGATTCTTCCCACACGGCATTGCCGAAATACACCGCTTCCGCTTCCGGAAGTGCTGGAATTGCGTGCTCCCTTCGGAACTAGCCTCTTAGTTATTTTTTGTATTTATATGTACCCCTGCACCTGCTTACCTGAGGTTACTACTACTACTGTACTAAGGGTCGCGTATTTTTAGCCGTGTTATGACATATCCTGGAGAATGTCCGTGCACTAGTCTGTGGGGTCCTCCCCAAAACCTGCCGTGTTATGTCATATCCTACAATTGGCTCG
>Ga0302230_10000294_pt1 | contig 48649 bp, 69 predicted proteins | sample II_Palsa_N2_1_FD_193523 | JGI IMG/M metagenome (GOLD analysis project Ga0302230, IMG submission 193523) | Peat permafrost microbial communities from Stordalen Mire near Abisko, Sweden - II_Palsa_N2_1 | ecosystem: Environmental > Terrestrial > Soil > Palsa > Peat permafrost | place: Sweden... | reverse complement strand
GGGAGGGTGGGTGGGTGCCACAGGAAGGCAGATTCACGGGTCACTGCACAAAGACAGACAAGTGACCCTTCTCCTCATGACATCATCCTCGCCTGATACGTTCTCGTCACTCATTGGTAATTCGTTCCGAGGGGCATTCTCCTACAGTTCTGTTCAAGGAAAAAACAGACTGTCCATGTCGCTGTTGTAAACATTTAATTGTCAAGCGTCCCCTTTCTGTTTCTTTAGCCTTCTCTGACTTGCTTCTGTTATTTGCTTCCGTTCGCTCTTTTCCTTTAGTATTTAATATCTCGTTATTGTATTGTATCATTTGTATTGTATCATTTGTATTGTATCCGCACTTTCCGAACGACCGAACCTTATATGGTGACCGAGCTGTCTCAGGCGCAGATGCACGCCGTCAACATCGTCCTCCGCTCCGGCCGCGACCTCGCGCCTGCCGAACCGCTGCCAGCCAACCTCCGCGTCCTCCTGCCTGCTCCCGAACGAGTCCTCATCGCCCCCAACGGTGCCATCCCAGCATTTTGCGGTCGCCCCGACGAATCCCTGGACGACTGGATCGACCTCGCGACCCGTGCCCTCATCGCCGGTGGCCTCAATGCCGACGCCGCCCAAGCGAAAGCGGCCGCGGCCCTCGAGTCCGCTCTCCGCGACGCCGCCGCTGATGCCGTTGCAGTGGCGCCCGAAGAGGGCCGCGACACCCCGGCCCGCCTTTTTGACACGCTCCGCGCCTCCTTCGGCTCCGCCCAAGGCCCCGCCGCCCACCGCGCCAACCTCGCCGCCTACCGCCGCACAACCGAATCGATCAACGAATTCGTTGCCAAGGTGCGTCGCCTCGCCCACCGAGTTGACCCTACTACCCCCGAACCCGCCCTCATTGCACACTGCATGGCTGCCCTGGACGCCCCCACCCGCTCCATGATCTTACTCCAGCCCTCTGCAGACACCCTCGCCGCCTTCCTCATCACGGCCCGGTCGGCCGAACTCGCCCTCGCCACCATGCGCCTCGACCAGTCGACCCCACCTCGACCCCGCTACCCCGCGTCTCGGCCATCGCGCCCTCTACCGCTGCCCCCACCGACCTGTCATCCGACCGCATCGACCGCATCGAACGCGCCGTCCTCGCCCTCGCCTCCGCCACGGCCTCGCCTCACACCAGCCACATCGTCGCGTCCCGTGGGGCTCCTGTGGACGCCGCGGCGGCCATGACCATCGCCCGGGAGCTGGAAGCTGCCCACTCGCGCCGTCCCCCAGGCTTCCGTGGCCGCGGCCCAGTCCAGCCACTCGGACCAAAGTCACCAAACCCTGCTCTCCGTGCTGGCCTCATTACTCGGCCACCTGCCGGCCTCCGCCGCAGCCGTCCAGCCCTCGCTGCCCCGTCTGCAGCAGCGTTCCCGGCCACAACCAGGCTCGCAGCCCCGCACGGCTCGTCGCCCGACCTCAGCCGACTTCACAACCGATGGGCTCCCCATTTGCTTCGGGTGCCACAAGCCTGGCCACGTCCGCCGCGACTGCCCGCTGCGGCGCCAACCCGGCCAGGGTTTTCAGTAGCCGGCGCGGCGACTACGGGGAGCCTTGCCCGTCCTGCCGTTGTTACCTACCGTCTGTCAAGATGTCGACCGTTCTGTCCGTTCACCTTTTTCAGGTTTCAGCGTTTTCAGGTCAGCACATTGGTAGAAAAGATAGAAGAAAAGAGGACACGGTACCTGCCCAGGTAGCCGGTCGTCGCGGTGGCTGCCGGGAGGTCAGTCGGTGCGCATCACTTGGTTGCCGGCTTGCCGTTCACACTTTTCTTAATGACGTCCCTGGAGTTGTGCACTTTTTAACGACGACCCAAAAAAAAAACATGGCCCGTGCGAACGGCCGCTCGGGTTGCTGCCTCGCTGTCGCTGAACGCCGAGGGGCGCTGAAGCCCATATCTCGCACAAACGTATAAAATACCGCCGTCACACTCCTGTCATTTTGTCAGTCTCGGACAAAGGAGAACCGAGTTGGTGCGGTGCTGTTTGGGTTTTCTTCGGGGCGTTTGGACAGACGAGGAGCGACGGATGAGGGTGTCAGCTGGAGACGGTGAAATGCCGAGCTTTTGCAGCAATGTCGAGCACATGTCTGGAGGGAGGGTCGCGGACATCAACACCATTGGTCGACAGAGACGGCGGAGATCGCGCAGGCGGTCGTCAAGAGCGGCGTGGGCCTCGTCGAGAAAGATAGTGGCCAGCCTACCTTGAGATCGCAGAGCACACGCGTCGCCCCAGAATCGGGGGTGGAACAGGGCCTCGACCTCGACAACTAGCAAAGAGGGCATCGACGTGGTAACTCCAACCGTTTCCGTCCAGAGCGCGACATCGATCCCTTTTGCGGCACACTTACGGTCCGGTGTTGGTCGACAACAACTACGAGGACGAGCGTGTCACCATGGCCAAGGTACGTGCGCACCCGGCCAACACCGCACCAGTTAATCCTGGCTCTTTTTTTTCCCGTCTTTCGTCCCCGCCGTGCTCCTCGCTCAAGGCGCGAGTCGTAGCGCGTCACCTCCTCGGCAGACGCAATATAGGAGGACTGGGGGGTATTATGGTAAAATATTTCTGATTAGTGGAGTTCAAATTTTCCGTTTGTGAAATCAAATGAGGACAAGGACGTATTACTTTCAAGTGGTTGGGTTCTGTTTTTATCAGCGACAAAGAAATAAGAGAGGCTGACATTTTCGGTCAAATGGGCGGGGATTATTGTGTGATACCCAGACGAGCGCCCAGGGGTGAAAGCGTTGCGACCACGCACTTGTTATCAGTACGTCATTGTTTGTTATTTATTATTAGTCAGTTTTTGGTTGTCTCCCTCGAAAGTCAATACACTTTTTGTTTAGAGGTAGCAATCGTGCTGGTTCAGCATGTCAGAGGTCAGGTGCACGTGGGGGTCAAAGCAGGGCGACATGGTGACACCAAACCAGTACATGCTGCAGGGCTGGGACGAGAGCGCTCTCATGCAAAAGTTGTCGCGCGTGACGACGTGAGGGATGATGGAGGCACGGCCGTGGGCCACGTAGCCAAAGGTCGAGAACGGGGTGATGACCATGTCGTCGCTGAGGTCGCCCAGAAGAAACATGTCGGCCAGGGCCAGCTGCATCCCCGACACAGACCCGCGGCTGACCATGCCCTCGTTCCCTGTGTCGGCAGCAGGCAAAGTGACGAGGCGATTGCCCAGGAGGTGCCTCCACCGCTCACGTGTCTCGTTCGAGTCGGACGCGAGGAAGATCTTGGTCGTGTTGGTGGCGGCAAGGGCGGATGCGCAGCTGAAAAAAATCTGCTCCGACTCGAGCGGCATGGCGTTGACCTCGTGCCGCCTCAGCTGGACCGACACGACGGGATCGGTGCCGACGTGCGCCTTGACCTGGTTGATCAGCTCCTGGACGGCGGGCGAGGGGCGCAGCAGCATGCGGGCGATCGTGCCAAAGATGTCGGGCCCGGTGAGCGCACAGATCCGCTGACGGAAGGCTGGGTTGTGCGCCATGATGGACCCGTACCAGTTTGTGGACGTGAGCTTCCAGACGGGCACGTCGGGGTCGAGCCCGATGGTCGGATGGCAGAGCATCCGGTCCGTGATGCCGCCCACGACCGGCCGGCTGCGAAACGGGCAGCTGCGACAGTAGCCCAGCAGCCACTCCCATGACGTGTCCAGTTTGGGTATTGCCGTCTTCTTGGCGTTCCACTTGAACCCCGGCTCCTTTGTCAATCATCAGGCGGGCGGCGCATTAGAAAACAATACAGCGCACCTGGAAGAGGTCGTCCAGATTGGCGTTGAGGTCGCCCTGGGGGTCCCAGTGGACGAGGAACGCGCGGTCGGTGAGCATCGCCAGGAGAAACGTCGACACGAGGCCCTGGAGAACGTTGCCCAGACCCGACTGTGGAACAAACACGACGGCCCTGAACTCGCCGGGCGGGCCTGCAAGCACGCGTGCGTGGAGCCTTGTGTAGTCGCTGTAGGCGTCGCGAAAGGACGCGTCATGGTCGTGGTGCTTGTCGGGCGCGCACAGCGGCGTGGGCACGTAGTCGGCCGGGGGTTCGTAGCGGAACGTGTAGGGCTCGTTCGTTTGCGTGACCCACACGACCACGACGGCCCACATGAACAGGGCGAGGGCGAGGCGGGCGCGGCGAAAGTGCGCGACCAGCGAGGGCAAGGCCGGCGTGGACGGGCTGTAGTTGGCGGCAAAGGACAAGGCCACGGCCGCGCCCAGGTACCGCCACGTCGGGTACACAAAGTCGCGCAGGAACTCTGGGAACATGCCCCCGGCCACGAGGTACAGTGCGACGGGTGCGGGCAGGCTCAGCAGCAGCAGCCCTGCAGTCCACGGCCACGCCTCGTGGGACACGGGCGGCAGCAGCCACGCGGGCGCCACGAGCGAGACCAGGTGCAGCGCCAGCAGGATGTTCATGAGGTTGGCGGCGAGCCACTGGATCGCCCGCCCAGACACTATGGCCTTCCAGTCGAGCGTGCTCGCCGCGCCAGGGAGGACGGACACCGCCAGGACCGTCAGCGCGAGCACGAGCGCAGCGGCCGCCACGACCGCAAGTCGTGTGCGTTTTGACCACATTTCTCTGTGCCTTTACAAAAAAAAACTGATGATGATCAATCGTCGTCTTGGGCGTCGCTGGCGGTGGGGTCGACGAGGGAGTGCAGGTAGCTGAGGCGCGTCTGGAACTTGGGCAACTCGCTCAGCGTGAGCTCGAGCTTGTTCTTCTCCTCCTGCCCGCCAAATAAAATAAACAAAACAAACAGGTAAACCGATACCTGCAGGGCAAGACGCTCCTCGGCGTTGAGCTTGTCAAAGACGTAGCCGCCCTGGCCGTCGTACTGGAGGATGAGGTTGTGGTACTTCCACAACGAGGGGCGATGGGAGACGGTGAGGAGCGAGATCTTGAGCTTGGTCGCGTGCGTGTACATGGCGTGCTCAATGTCCATCGACACGGCGCTCGTGCACTCGTCCAGGATGGCGTACCGTGGGCGGTGGTAGAAGAGGCGTGCCATGGCGATGCGCTGCTTCTCGCCGCCAGAGAGCACCTCTTGCCAGCTGTTGACAGTGTCCCAGCCGCCCTCGCGCTCGACCATGTTGGACAGCTCGACGATCGCCAGAATGTCCATCAGGTCCTTGTCCGTAACCCCCCGCTTGGCCATTTGCTCCTTGGTGTCGGGGTAGGTGATCCTGGTGAGTGCGAGGGGAAGATTAAAAAAAAAATTTTTTTTTTATTTATATTGTCCAGGTACTGGTCGCGGAGGGTGCCAAGAGAGAGGTAGGGGCGCTGGGGCAGGTAAAAGATCTGGCTCATGGGCGGCTTGATGACCTTGCCGGCGTAGACGGGCCAGAGGCCGCCGAGGATGCGGAAGAGCGAGGACTTGCCGCAGCCGTTGGGGCCGATGATGAGCAGGTGGTCGCCGTGGTGCACCTCAAACGACATGGCCTTGATCAGGATGTCGCCGTTGGGCGAGACGATGGGCACGTTTTCAAACCTGATCAGGTCGTTGGACTCTTCCGCCTCGCCACGGCCGCTGAGCAGACCGCGGGCGGCGGCGTCGTCGCCCTTGCCGCCGCTCTGCACAGAGCTCTTTTGGTAGCTGCCCTTTTTCACGTCCTCAAACGTGTCCAGGAGCTCGCAAACGCGCGCCGTGTAGCCTGCGAGCTCGGCCAGGTCCTTGTACGAGTACATGATGCGGCCAAAGGCGTCTGCCGAGCTCTGCAGCAGGCGTCGGTTGGTGACGAGTCCTGGGAAAGAGAAAAAAAAAAATTAAGAGGGACGACGCATCCTTGTCGTACAACGGGTACCTGTGGTGCGCTTGCCCATGTCCGACCCGCGCTGGTCCTTGCTGCCGACCTCGAAAAAGATGGGGAGCGAGGTGATGACCATGCCGGCGGCGCCCCAGTAGTACTTGATGATAAAGTCCTCGAGCATGGTGTGCCAGATGCGGACGTGGTAAATGTTGTTGACGTGCCTTTTTCATTTGTTAAATTATCGCATTAGTTTCCTTTGAGTTTCTTTTTTGGCTGCTTCCCCGTTCGTACTTGATCAGCTTGTAGTAGTTTTGTTTGAGGACGCCGTGCTCGACCTTTTCGCCGCTATAGAGGGCGACCTCCTCGGCGTGCTCGATCAGGCGTGCGTGGGCAAAGCGGAACTCGCCCTCGAGCATCTGCTCCTGTGCGGCCATCTTGCCAAAGGCCGGGGTCATGTAGCGGAGGAAAACGGCCGACGCCTGGATAAACACGTTGACGGTCATGAGGCCGTCAAAGCCGACGTTGTTGGAGAGCTGGGCGTTGTACAGGGTCACGTCCAGGATGGGCTTGGCAATGTTGGACCAGAGCTCGGCCAGGGCCGTGCTAAACTTGTACACGTCCTGGGTGATCAGCTGGTCGGCATTCTTGACGCGGTCGTCCAGGTTGCCCACCTTGTAGTAGGTCATCTGGGCCATGTACTCTTTGTGCAGGTGCATGGTCAGGCGGCTGCGGAACGCGAGGGCGAGCTAGTAGGTCGCGGTGCAAGGAATGAGGCTCCCCCCACCCCGCTGCAACAACGTACCTTTGACTCGAGGAACTTGATCATGGCATTGGTGTACGTCGCGGGGACGGCGATGACGAGCCACCACAGGATCGAGCGCCCAAACTCCTTTGCGTCCTTGTTGACCAGGTGGCCGACAATGTGCCCGTCGACGTAGGCGAGGTACACGCTCAGCGCCGTGCGGAACACGAGGAAGAACGTGTGCAGCGTCAGAATGCCAAACTCCTTGCTCCTCCACGTCGGGATCAGAATCAGCATCAGCCGCTGCAGGCGCTGGAACAGCACACGGTCCACTGCAATCTTGGCCTTGCCCTGCGGATGGCGTTTGGATCAGTCCACCAAAAAAGAGCAAGCCTGCCTGCCTACCTGGACCTTTTTGAGCCCTGGTGCAGACGACTCTTCTGCTGCCGCTGCTGCCGCCGCTGCTGCGTCCTTTCTCTTGTCCCTTGTGGTTTTTTTTTTTCGAGTGAGTTGTCGTGCTCAGCACACTCAAACACCCCCCCCGGAAGCACGTACTTTGGGGCAGGCCGGGTGTAGTACCACACGGCCGCCGCGAGCAGCGAGTAGCGAATGACCTTGCGGTTCTTCGCCACAAAGTCCCACGCGGTCGTGAGCGTGCTCGTCGCCGCAGCGGGCTTGGACAGGATCATGCCAAAGGGAAATTTTCACGTGCTCATTTTTTTTTTTCAGTGCCATGCCACCTCGTACGCAGTGTCTACTTAGAGGCCGATGCCGTAGGAACGGCCGGCGGGGTTGTGGACGGGCGAGGTGCGGCCGTCGACCGTGACGCTCCACTCGTACCAGACCTTTTTGGTCGAGACGCGGCGCCAGAACGCGACCTCGATGGTGGACCCGGCCACGACCTGCACCGCCGTGCGCAGCGGGAAAAAGATGGGGAACCAGCTAAACATGCCGGGCGAGTGCGTCGACGGCAGGATGCTCAACTGGATCTCCTTGTACAGCTTGGACTCGAAATAGCCGGCGATGCCGTGGAGGAGGCCGTTGGCCGACGCCTTAAAGGTCTTGACGGCGAATCGCGTGTTGTCTGGCTGGCCCGCTACGCACGATTATTTTATTTTAGTTATTACGCATTCACGTAAAGCGTACAGAGGTTGAGGTCGTGGTTGGGATGCTCAAAGACAAACAGTGGCTGGATCTCCGACATGAGCCAGCAGCCCTGCAGCTTGACGACAAAGGGCGTCTCCATGTGCGCGAGGTCGTTAAAGCTCGTGCAGTCGTTGTACACCTTGACGTTGGACACAGGGACGATGTAGGACGTGCTGTCGTAGGGGATGCTGATGCCGTCCTTGAGAAGGAAGGAAAAAAAAAAATTCCTCAGTGTTTTTGATCGACAGAGTTTAAAATATTGCGTACGGGCTTCATGAGACGCTGGGCGCCGTCGAGGCACTCGGGGGAGAGCTCGTTATCGCCAAAGGAGCCGAGGAGCTCGCTGACGAGAATGTCGGCGAGGGAGGGAGGGTTCCAAACGCGCATGTCGGACTGGATGACGGTGACCTTGTCGCCCCACTGGTCGAGCACGAGGTTTTGCAGGGTAACGATCGCATTGGGGTTTTTCTCCACGGCGTAGACCTTGATCGGGTAGTCGGCCTTTTCGGACGCGCGCAGTGACGCCATCACGAGCGGGCCTCGCCCCGCACCGACGACCATCAAAGTTCTGAACGTGGGATTCTCTTTTTTGGATGGTTCTGTTTTATCAAGTGGTGTGGGGGGCTTACATGGGTTTTTGGCTCTTGGCGTCGCCCAGGGTACGTCGGTCCATGAGGGCGTGGTAGACAGCGTCCTCGTAGAGCTTGTACTTGATCGGGTCCTTTTCAAAGATCTCGTAGACGGCCGACTCGAGGTTGTCCGCCAAGGGCTGGAGCGGGAACTGGAGATAGTCGCTGTAGCCGTCGATCAGTTTGTTGCCGTTGCTCCACGCCTGGGTTTGGAGGTGCTCCTAGGACAACGCACGATTAGGTATGTGCATGCCTTTCCTTGCCTCGTGTACCAGGTATTGGCGATAGAGGATGAGGCCGCTGGACCCGTCCTCGGCGGTCGCGTTGGGGTGTTCGATCCGGCCCTTGAGGATGACGTGCTGCGTGATCATGCACAGCGCCTTGAAGAACTGCTGGTGCCGCTTGGACAGGACGGGGAAGCCGTTCTTGTTTGTGAGAAAGGTCTTGGTGGAGACGACGACGGCCTTGACGGGCTCGCTGATCCACCGGTCCAGGACGACCTGCTCGGGCAGCTCCTCCGTGACCTCGAGCGCTACGTTGAGCTTGGCGTTGTGGTCGCACAGCAGGCGCAGCTTGTTCCAGCTCTCCCAGGGGTCCACGTCCCCGGCTGCCTTGGCCATGAGCGGCACATGCACCCACACCTGGCAATGCCTATTAGGGGGGGCACTCGCGATTGGTCAGCAGTCGAGTAGCAGTAGCAGCAGCACTCCTACGTACTGGAGGAGAGGAAGGGCGCCCAGCACGTTCATGGCGTAGTTGGTGGGCTGGACCGAGGGCGTTGGCAGGAGCAGCGCGGGGACACCCAGGTGAGCCGCCCAGGCCACCTCCTGGTGGAACTGTGCCTGGCTGTTGTTGCGCACGTACTGCACGGGCGAGTCCAGCTGGATCAGCGCCGACAGCCGCCCCACGACCACGGTCGACCAGTCGGCGCCCGGCAGGATCTTGTCGCTGCGCGTGAGCGGACGTGCCAGGTGCTGGAGCGAGTGCTGACCGGACAGGTCGCGGGACCCGTACTGCGGGTGCACCAGCGGCACGACCGCAAAGTCGCACTTGTGCTTGTTCAGCGTCTCGCTCACCGTCGTCTCCAGCGACGCCGCGTGCCGACAGTCGCGCCCGTACACGATTCGTCGCTCCCCGCTCGCCATGTGGTGCGGTTTGTTTTTCCAGAAAGATCACGATCAAAATGTTGCTGCGCCGGTTTGTCGCCTCGTCTGCGGCCCCAGCGGCGTTCAACCCCAAGCTGCTCGAGCTCATCGCCTGCCCGCTGACCAAGACACGGCTGCGCTACGACTCCGCCAAGAACGAACTCGTGAGCGACGCCGCCAAACTGGCCTTCAGCATCGATGCAAACGGCGTGCCAAACCTGCATGTGAGCGATGCGCGCAAGCTAGAGTGAACCCCAGCCCCCAGCCCCCTCCCCCTGCTCTCCTTCCCGAGTCCATCGTGTACAGTACCATATGATAATATATTACAGGCATTCAAAAAGGCAGGATGGTGATAAATAAGCGGAACAGGACGAGATAGGCCACGACCGCGAGCAACAGGGCCAGGTGGAAGACAAAGGTCTTGGTGCGGACGATGGTGAGCACAGGCATGTCGTCGTCGGTGGACGTGTACAGGACAGCCGAGGAGAGATGGAAGGGCATGCGCCGGACCGACTCGGCCTGGTTGCACAGGACGCCCAGCTCGGCCTCGAGCATCGAAACGATCGTGCTGTTGGTGTTGCTCATGAGCACGTTGGTGCCGCGGGGGACGCTCGAGAGCACGTCCAGCCAGCTGTCCAGGTAGCTCTTGCTGACGTCCACCTTGTCGAGAAGGAGCGAGCTGGACGGCGGCACGTTGTACAGTTGGCGGTAGAGCGCATCGCCCAGCACGACAACCTGGCGCTGAAGGAGGCTGCCGTCGACCTGCTTCCGCGTGTCCAGCAGACTCGTCATTGCGGTGGCGATCGATTCACCAGAGCTGAGGGTGCCCGCCGGGATCTGCGTAATAATTTTAATTTTATACTCAGGATTTTTTTTTTTTTAGGGGAGGGGGGCACCTTGCGAGCGACAAAGGGGCCGTGAGCGGCACTGGTCGTCCCATTGTCGATCGAAAACGGGAGATCGGCGAGCTTGGCGGCCTCGGCGATGCGGCGATAAAAATCGGCGATGGGCCCGCTGCTGTTGCCCGGGTCGTGCGAGACGTGCAGAACCAACCGGTCGTCCCCAGCAAGCGAGTCGAGTGAGAGGGCAAAGACGAGCGACTTGACAATGTCGGGGTCGGCGGCCTTGATCCACTGCGCCGCGCCCTCGTGGCCGAAAAAGGGGCCCGCCGCGGTAAGGACAAAGAGCAGGCGCCACGAGTTGCTTTCCTCCTCGCCGTCGCCGTCAGTGTAGTTGTGTTCGGTGGAGGCGACGTGGTTGAACGCACGCGCGAGGGCCAGCAGTGCTGCGACGCCCGACCCATTGGCCTTTGTGCCGCCGTGCGCCGCCGGTGCGACCGCAAAGGTGTCGTAGTTGGCGACGATGGCAACGGTCCGATGGGGCCTGTTGCTGCCGCCGCTGGGCTGCTGGTTGAGGCGATCATCGACGGACGGCGACGGGGAAATAGAGCCCTGCAGGTTGGTGAGGCTGCCTTCCGGGCAACGGTGCTGCTTGGAGCGGGCGTGTTGGGTCGCAACCCATCGATCGCCAAAGAGTCCGTAGCCGTCCTCGCCTTGGGGCAGCAGAGCGTCGTCGAGGACAGGCGAACGGGTGAAGAACACGGGTGCCCGGACGAGTGACGTCCTCAGCAGGTCCCTCTCCACACCGGCCCACCGAGTGCTCTGGACTGTCTGTGCCGGCACGACGACCAGCACACCCGCCGCGCCCTTCTCGGCCACGATGGCCTCCAGCTGTGCCGCGCACTCGACCGTCTCCCACGGCACGACCACCAGCCGCCTTAGCCACGTCGACGTCGGCGCAAAGGACGACGCGAGCTCGTACTCGTGGCTGCTGTCGAACGGGTGGGCGCCTCTGAGCTCGCCCCCTGCCTTTCATCAATAGAGTTAGGGCCCAAGAGGGCTCCCAGTGAGGGCCGGTACCGTCTCGTAGCGTGCCATCCGCAGCACATCGACCGAGAGGGGAGACGCGCTGGCCGCTGAGCAGCAGAGCAGCAGAGCACCGAGCAAGACAACGGCTGACATTTCAGTTGGTTTCGCGCAAAAAAAAGAATTTTCAAATCACTATTTTTTATGTTATTTTATTCCGAGTTATTTCACGTGGAAGGCCGTCTCTGCCATGGCCTGTCGCAGCTTGTTTTCAAAGATGGCCCTCGTGACAAAGAGGGGGATGTCGAGGCGGTTGAAGCAGACGTGGGCGACGGGGAGGGGCGCGGTCTGCTCGGTGGCGGGGTCGATGACGGGCCGGAACTGGACCTGGATGGTGAACGGCTGAGTGAAGGACGAGAAGCCGCCCGCGGGCACACGGGTGACGCCACAGACAAACTGGAGCAGCCTTGCGCGGTCCTCCAGGGCAAAGGACGTGCCGACGATGCTCCAGAACAGGCCGATCGTGTGCTGGACCTGCCGGCGCACGCGGTCGGGCAGGGTCTGGATGTCGACGTGGTCGTGCAGGACCACGCGCGTGTTGGCCTGCCAGTCGGCCACGTCAATGTCGTCGCTCCCCTCGATCGTGATCAGCAGCTCCATCGGGTCAAAGTCCTCCAGCATCGACAGCGGCACGACGTCGCGGAACCCACGCACAAAGGCCTCGTACGAGCGCGGCGTCTTCTCGCCAAAGAACAGGCGCGCGCGGTTCTCCATCACGGCGCACAGCTGCCGCGGGGTCTCGACCGTCTCGTCGGCGCCGCCAGGCGTGAACTCGATCGTGGCGTAACCGCGCGTCTTGACGCTGACACCGTCGATGTGCGCCTGCTCGACGTCGCGGGCGCTGACCTCGACGGGCAGGGTAAAGTCGTAGGCCATGACCATGTCGAGGGCCGCAATGTCCTCCTCGGGGCTGGCGCTGTTGATGAGGCCGCGCGCCGCACGGGCGAAGCTGCGGTCCATGGCCTCGTAGTGTGCCGCGCGCACGGGCTGGCCCAGCAGCATGCTGTACATCACGGGCGACAGGCCCATGGGCATCGTGGCCTGGTAGTCGCTGTTGGCCAGGCACACGCCCATGACCTTGCCCATCAGCTCAAAGAACTCGCACGACTCGGCCACCAGGTCTGCCAGCGGGTGGATGATGCGCTGGCCCACCGTGTCCTCGTCAATGTCCATCAGCAGGCCCAGGTGCTTGCCGCGGTTGGTCAGCTGCACGGCGATGCGGTTGAGCCAGTGCTTGGTCAGGCCGCCCAGGTCCACGCCCGCCATCTCGTTGCCCTGCAGGTCCATCATCTTGACCAGCGGGCGCGATCGGCGCAGCTCCTTGAGCCCAATGTCGTTGAGACACTTGGCCGTGCTCGAGTACAGCAGCTCATACTCCTCGTGGTCCTGCAGCCTGAGCTCGTACAGGCTGGGGCGTGGGCCGTACACCGTCTGCACCTCCCCCAGCGGGAACGCAGTGCGGAAGCGGCGGTGGAATTTAGTGACGGCGGCGGCAGCGTTGGCGTGCGATCCGTCGGCTGCCGGTTGTCCTGCGGCTGCCGAGGAGGAAGACGAACCAGAGATCGACCGCATGGTTGCCGAGGAAAAGCCCGCTGGTCCTGCTGCGGAGGAAGAGGAGCCAGAGATCGATCGCATGGTGGCCGAGGAGGAGGAGGTGGTAGAGATCGACCGCGCCAGTCCTGCTGCCGACGACGAGGAGCCAGAGGTGCTGCGACCGATCAGGCCACTCGCATTGCTGCTGCTGCTGCTGCCTCCCACGACCTCGGTGCCGTCGTCGTCATCGTCCTTGCGCGTGATGTGGCCGGGGTAGAAGGCAAAGACCTTGACAAACTTGTCAAAGTCGCTCTGGTTGTCGACTCGGACGGCGGTGTTTGCCTGCTGCTGCTGGTTCCCATGCCCGTGCCCGTGGTGGCTGTGTCGGTTGCGGAGGGCGACGGGGGCGCGCAGGCCGTCCAGGTGGATCTTAAAGTCGTCCTGGTTGACGACATTCCAGACCATGGCCTCGATGATGAGGGCGAGCGTGGGCTCGAGCTGCTCGCGGACGAGGTGGGCGCAGGCGAGCGAGACGATCTTGGCCACGAGCTGGATGTCGCCTTGGGCACGTGCGCGGAACTCGTTCGGCAGCGTGCTGAGGCGGCTGTGGCCGAGGCTGTCGGCGGTGGGGCGCACGCGCATGATCCACTGGGCCGTGTCCTGCTCGATCAGCATGGCAATGATCTCGTCCTCCAGGTAGGCCAGGTCCTCGAAGGCGCTCTTGAGCAGCGTGCCCAGGTAAAAGTAGATGGGCCGGATGTCGACCGGGACGGCGTTGGTGTTGATCTTGTCCATGAGCAGGCCGACCAGGGCCGTGGTCAGCGGCATGGTCACGCTCGAGTACACGTCGTCGGCCACGTCGTGGTCCACCTCCTCGCCCGGCTGGAACAGCGCCCCGTGCTGGTACAGCTGGTCGCGCAGCAGGTCCATGTTGATGTCGTCGTCGCCCAGGACCAGCGACAGGCACCAGTCCTCGTTGGCCGTGAGCGCAAACATCGGGGCCGCGAGCAGCGCCAGGTCGTCCTCCTCCATCGGCGGCGCAGTGGGCACGGGAGGCCGCAGCGGGTTGGCCTCGACGTGCGCCTTGATGTCTGCGGCCGTGGGCACGTCGACCGTGTCGGTCAGCATGAGCTTGTCGCGCAAGATGACCAGCTGCCTGAGGAGGAAGCGGGCCGTGGCCATGGCGACCTCTTCGCGCATCCCGCGCTGGACGTAGACGTGTGGTCGCAGGATGAACGGCAGCCCGTGGTTGCGCGCGTTGACGTTCCACGGCTTGAGGAACGTCGTCTCGAAGGAGCCGCGAAAGCCCTCGTTGTCAAACAGGCCGGCCGTGATGGGGCACAGCGTCGCGCACAGCAGCACGCACACCATCGCGTCCAGGTTGCCCTCGCGCATGAGCGGCCAGATATCGTTGGGGCCCATCTGGACCTGCGACAGGTCCGTCGTGTCGACCTGGCCCAGCACGAGCCGCTCGATGAACGGCCACATGATGGTCTGCGGCGCGTCGTTGGGCACGAGGCGCGTGTCGGCCAGCAGCGCCACCAGGCTGACGATGGCAAACTGCATCTGCGTGTTGCCACCGTCATCGCCGCCGCCGCCGCCCACGCAGGCCACCAGCTCGCCCAGGGCGGCACACAGCGAGGCGATGAGCGGGCGCCCGCCCAGCAGCTCCTCGACCTGGTTGATCTGTCCCTGGCCATAGTTGTTGGACGACTTGAACACGTAGCCCACGATGCCGGCCAGCATGACCACCATCAGCCGCACCACCTCGCGCGCCGAGGCCACCACCTCGGCCGTCAGGAACGCGGCAGGCAGGCCAGGCACCGTCTGCTGCTGCTGCTGCTGCTGGCCGCCGCCGCCGCCGCGCACCAGGCCCACGGGCAGCGCCACCAGCGTGCGCACAATGCCCAGCAGCGGCGGCCGCTGCTTGTCCTCCAGCACGCGCTTCACGATGTGCTCCGTGTCGTTGAACACCAGGTCGTTGTACCGCTCCAGCACCACCGTCAGCAGGTCCAGGAACATCTTGACGTCCTCGGCCGAGTGCACCTCGTTGGCGGGCCACAGCGTCCTGGCGTTGTTGAACAGCGAGTCGCGGGGCAGCGTCAGCAGGGGGTCGGCAGGCTGCTGCTGCTGCTGCTGCTGCTGCTGCGGAGGTGGCGGAAGACGTGCTTGGACTGCTGGTCCTGCAAGGCTACTGCTGCTGCTGGTGAAAAGGGATGTCATTGCGGTGAAGAACTTGACCACAAGGTTGCCGTCCTGCTGCTGCTGCTGCTGCTGCTGAGGAAGAGGTGGCGGTCGTTGTTGTGGCGGTCTGACTGGCGGTTGCTGTGCGTGTTGTTGCTGCTGCTCCGACGGCCTGCGGTTCATGGGCGCAGGCCTGGGCGGCACCTGGTAGGTGATCCACGGCAGGGTGCGGTGGATGATCGCGGGCGAGACGGCGTCTTGCAGCGTCTTGCGCACGTTCTCGTTGGCGATGGTCTCAATCTGCATGAGTTGCATGAGCTGAACGAGGGCCTGGCGGGACCGCTTCCAGTTGCTCGACGTCAGCTCGGCCTCCAGGGCGCGCAGGTCGCCGTGCTGCTCCTGCTGATATTGCTGCAGGAAGCCAAACAGCACCTGCAGGGTTTCGTGCTCGTCCATTCCGCTTCCGTCGTCACGTTGCGATTGTCCGTGTGTGAAAACTGAGAACGGGAAATGCCCACCTCTTTCTTCCAACCCCTTCTTCTTCTTCTTCTTCTGTTATTCTGTACATTTTTAGTCGGTGGCGGCCTAGTCAAACACCACAGCGTATAGCGGAGCCAGCAGGGAATCACGATCGTGCCAGAGACCCCGGCCAAAGCGGTTGAACAGGTACCCGCCCAGTGCCCCGCCCAGATGGCCAAAGTGGTCGATCGGGCTCGAGCGGAAGAACGCGCCCACGAGGTCAAAGCAGACGAGGCCCTTGACGGCGTCGTCGATCGGGAAGGACACGCCCGGGACAAAGAGAACGCCCACACGAGCGTTGGGCATGAGCGACGCGGCAACGACCACGATGGCGTAGAGGGCACCAGAGGCGCCCATCGAGGCATGGTGCGATCGCAGTGTGAGCAAGTTGAAGACGTGGCTCACGTAGGCGCTCGTTAGCCCTCCTAGTTTTTTATTTTTTATTTTCTTAAAAAAGGAACAAAAAAAAAATACCGGTGAGGTACAGGGCCATAAACTGTTCGCGGCCGAGGGTCTGGTGCACGACCGACGAGAAGGAGAAGAGGGCCGTCATGTTGAGGCCAAGGTGGAACACGCCCATGTGCGAGAACATGGATGTGGCCATGGTGTAGACCTTGCCCGAGGACGATGTGTGCGTAAAATGGCGCAACATGACGCGGTTCAGCAGGGGCACCTTCCACAGCAGGAACACGGCCGAGTTGACGGCCGCGATGGCGTACACGGTCTGCTGGGCGGGCGGTGTTTGCTCCCATCTGTAAAAAATAAAATTATTCTTTTTTTTTCTTTTGATGCTTGTTTTACAATCGCACGGCCGTCCTCCTCAGCGTGTTGACAGGGGAGGCGAGCATCGGCACCCACTCGTACAGGATCGCCAGCCTCCTCCTCGTTGGCGGCTGCTGCTGCTGCCCTCGCTTACTGTCAGCCGCGATGACGTTGCGGTTGTGCTTGTCTATCAACGCTGCTCCCACGCACACCTTTTATTTTTTGGCTCAGCAGCACGCCGTTGCGCATGTTAGCTCAAAGGGGAGGCCGGTCGGCCCAGGCCTGATACCGATGTCACGCCCGTGGCGGCAAACAGCGTGGGTCGACCCAGCGCCCGCCACATTTTCTGAGAGGTGTTGCGCCCTGCGTACTCGCCGTTCCAAAACAAACGAAACATGGGCGAATCAGTGCTCGTGCTCGGCGCCGGCGTGATCGGTCTCACGTCCGCCATCCTGCTGCAAGAGGCCGGGTTCCTGGTCGACATCTGGGCCAGGGACCTGCCGCCGCACACGACGTCGAACAAGGCCGGCGCGTACTGGTACCCGTACCACTCGTTCCCCGCAGACAAGGTGCGTGACTGGGGCCTGTTTGCGCTGCGCTACTGGCAGGTAGGACTGTGTTTCGTCGTCTTCTTCTTGTCGCGGCGGTGCTTGCAGATTGTGCTGACCGTGCGTTGCTTTTTTTTTTCTTTTCTGCAACAGGAAAAGATTCAGAACGACCCCCGCAGCGGCGTCATCCCCGGCCAGTACCTCCGCCTGCTGGACACGCCCGAGGACCCGCCGCTGTTTGCCCAGGGCGTCCAGGGCTTCCGCGCGGCCCAGCCCAGCGAGCTGCCCGCGGGCTACAAGCACGGCTACGTCATGGACACGATCGTCATGAACCCCGACATCACCATGCACTTTCTCGTCAACAAGTTCCTGTCCAAGGGCGGGCGCATCCAGCAGAAGACGATCAAGGACATTGCCGAGGCGTTTGTCTGGTTTGACTGCGTCGTCAACTGCACAGGGCTGGGCGCGCGCGAGCTCTTCAACGACACCACGCTCTACGCCGGCCGTGGCCAGATCGGTATGATATGATATCGCACGCCCGTCCGTCTCTTTACAAACCATGGCCATGCTAGTGATCATCCGCAAGACAGACGACCTCCCGCTCATCGTCAACGACGACTCGGGACGCAACAACCTCGCCTACATCATCCCCCGCCAGATGGACATTGTCCTTGGCGGAACCAACCAGAAGGACAACGAGTCGCTCCTGATCACCGAAAAGGACACAAAGGTAAGGAAGGCAGCGACATACTGAGCCCAAGCTTTGCTTATCGTGTGAACCCGCAGGAAATCCTCGACCGAATCACGGGGACACAGCCGCACATCGACCCCAAGAGCCTCCAGGTCCTGGGCGAGCGTGTCGGCCTGCGTCCTTGCCGCCCCTCTGTCCGTGTCGAGCCCGAGTTTTTCCAAGGAGGGCGCAAGATTGTCGTGCACAACTATGGCCACGGTATAGTAACTAATGAATGCCCGGTTCAAAAAAAGAAAAAATAATTTTTGTTTTTAAAGGCGGATCAGGCTGGACACTCAGCTGGGGATGCGCACAGGAGGTCGTCGAGCTCGTGCAGGCCAACATCAAGAAGGCCAAGAGGCACCAGTACGCTGGCTCTGGCTCGGGCAAGTCCAGCAACAGCAATAAGCCAGCGTCCAAATTGTAAAAAAAAAAAAAAAACACTTTTATCGAGAAATCTAGTTGTACTTGTAAAATCCACGGCCGCTCTTCTTGCCAAGCCAGCCAGCGTCGACGTACTGGCGGAGGAGGACGGCGGGGCGGTACTTGCTGTCGCCGAGCTGTTGGTGCAGGACCTCCATGATGGCGAGGCACGTGTCGAGGCCGATAAAGTCGGCCAGGGTGAGCGGGCCCATGGGGTGGTTCATCCCGAGCTTCATGGTCGTGTCAATGTCCTCGAGCGAGCCAAGGCCCTCGGCAAGGGCGATTACGGCCTCGTTGATGTAGGGCATGAGCAGGCGGTTGGCAATGAAGCCGGGGATGTCCTTGGACGTGGCCGTGGTCTTGTTCATGGCCTTGGCAAGCTCGAGTGTCGTGCTGAGCGTGGCGTCGGACGTGGGCAGGCCGCGGATGATCTCGACGAGCTTCATCACGGGCACCTTTTTTTATTTATTTATTAAATTATTATTTTTACTGTCATGTTTGCATTGCGCTGAACGGAAGTAAGTATCGAACACGTACGGGGTTCATAAAGTGCATGCCGATGACCTTGTCGGCGCGGGCGGGGCCGACGGCGCCAGCAATCTTGGTAATGGAGATGCTCGACGTGTTGGAGGCGAGGATGGTGCTGGGCTTGGTGATCTGGGCCAGGTTCTTGAAGATGGCCTCCTTGACCTTCCAGTCCTCCTTGACGGCCTCGACCACAAAGTCGACGCTGGCCAGGTCGTCCAGCGACGTCGTGGCCGAGATGCGCTTGAGGGTCTCCTCCTTGTCCTGGGCGGTGATCTTGCCCTTGGTCACGTTGCCCTCCAGCAGCTTTTCCGTGAACGCGAGCTGCTTCTTGATCTGGTCGGCGTTGGCGTCCATCACCACCACGTCCAGCTTGGCCACCTGCGCGGCCACTTGGGCGATCCCCATGCCCATCTGGCCGCGGACCGGACGTCAGTCTCAACACACACACACATCCGGACAAGGCAGTCGGAATTACCTGGCCAGCACCGATCACGCCAAACTTCTTCACGCCGTGCGCACGAACCACGTGGGACGCCATTATTAAAAGAGTGCACGCACTATCACGTTATTTTTTTTTCTTTCAGTGGGCGAAGCAAATCGGCGAGCCCTCAACCCTGTTGTCATGAATGGATCTCGCGTCGTCGCTCCAATGGACGTTTGGACCTAATACGTATCTCTTTCTAAAAAAACCGGAACCTTTTCTGAAACAGTTTCAGCATCTTCCGCTTTGCCCCCCTTTTTTTTGTGTTTTTGTTTTTTTGGCGAGGGCCCCTTCGTGACGTGGCGTTGGCGTTTAGAGATAAGGCACGGCGAATGCGGATGTGCTGCGCTGTGCCCTTTGTGCCGTGCGCCCTTGTTGCCTCGGAGAGCATTGTTTTGCCCGGCCAGTAAATAACCGATTGCTATTTATAGAGGCGCGAATGGCAGGCGTCAAGGCCCTCGTTCACAGGCTGGACGCGTCGCCAGCGCCCACAACGTCACCGGCGCCGACAGCAAAGGCAACAATAACAATAGCACCTGCCGTCGACCTGGTCAAGCCGCGGATGAAACGGCGCGAGTCGTGGGTCAACGACGCTGCCGCTTTCCAGGCCAGTGTTGCCGTCCCAGCGGCCGCAGCAGCAGACCACGAGGCACCCAAGCCAAGGTTAAAACGGCGCGAGTCGTGGTTCACGGAGGAGAAGGGTCCCCTCGTGCCCGAAACAGCAGCACCGCTCGCAGCAGCGCCAGTTGTGCCCTTGCCACGGTTCAAGCGACGTGACTCGTGGATCGGCGAGGGGATTCAGCAGCTGGGGCAGACGTCCACCAAGCTCTCGCAGCACAACCTGTTTGCCATTGCCGAGGCGACCGGTGAGGAAGCGCCCGCGTCCGCGGCAATGTCAGAAGAAGCTCCTGCCCAGGTTGCCCACGTCGAGGACAATCCGGTCGAGGCTAAACCGGCTGTGGCGGAGGTCAAGCCCGTTGGGGTGGAGGAGGTCAAGCCCGTTGGGGTGGAGGAGGTCAAGCCCATTGGGGTGGAGGAGGTCAAGCCCGTTGGGGTGGAGGAGGTCAAGCCCATTGGGGTGGAGGAGGTCAAGCCCGTTGCAGCCGAGGCAGCGGAGGTCAAGCCCGTTGCAGCCGAGGCAGCGGAGGTCAAGCCCGTTGCAGCCGAGGCAGCGGAGGTCAAGCCCGTTGCAGCCGAGGCAGCGGAGGTCAAGCCCGTTGCAGCCGAGGCAGAGGAGGTCAAGCCCGTTGCAGCCGAGGCAGAGGAGGTCAAGCCCGTTGCAGCCGAGGCAGCGGAGGTCAAGCCCGTTGCAGCCGAGGCAGAGGAGGTCAAGCCAGAGGAGGTCACACCGGCCGACCCTGAAGCCCTCACACCTGAAGCCCTCACAACTGAAGCCCTCACAAATGAAGCCCTCACAAATGAAGCTCTTACACCTGAAGCCCTCACACCTGAAGCCCTCACAAATGAAGCCCTTACACCAGAAGCTCTCGCGCCTGAAGCTCTCACACCAACCAACCCAGAAGCTGTTACGTCGGCCGACCAAGCCACAACTCGTTCGCTGTCACCCTCGGCACAAAGGAAGATACCCGAGCAAGCCGTGCCCAAGGCAAAGGACATCTCCAGCTTTATCGCCAATGAGCTCCGATCGGTACGTGTCTGGTTTTATTAAGAAAGCATTTAAACTTACTTATTTGGGGGCAGGGGCGGAAAATGTCGGTGGCGCTGTCGGACGGGTCGATGAGCCAGTTCTACAGCACGTCGTCATCGGAGGCCACGACGGACGACGAGAGCAGCGGCGGGAGCAGTGCGACGTTCAAGGTCCACCGGGCCAAGGAGCGATACGCCAAGCTGGACGAGCACCTCCAGCGCGTGGCCAAGGAGTCCCCTCGCCCGCGGCTCAAGAAGAGCGTCTCTGCGATGGAAGGCATCGCGAACGACCCATCGGCACCGATCTCGGGGATGTCGCGGTCCATGTCCCTGCCCGACATGGATATTATGTTTGGCCGCCTGAGCTCGTTCCCCAACGAGCGCGACCCGCTCCTCCCGGCCGACATTGTCGAGCGCATCAAGAAAGTGCGTGGCCGCTCGGCATTCGCCCTGGCCAAGAAGGAGGCACTGCAGGCCCGCATGTCGACCAAGTCCAAGACGCGCGAGGACAAGAAGGCGATCTGGGAACGGCTGCCCTATTTCACCGTCTTTGACAACCGTCAAGTCGTACGTTCAAAAAAAGAGCAATAAAATAATATCTCGTCCCAGGCCGCCAAAAAGTCGTTCAAGGGCGTCGTGGGGAAGAAATCACCGCTTGCGCTGGCGGCCACCGTGCCAGGAAAGGAGACTGTGACGGGCCGTCTGGGATCGCCGGCGGTGGCCATGGACTCGTTCCCGACCCAGCTGATCATGGCAGGCTACAAGGGCGTGACCCAGCCGGGCGACTCGCCCAACCTCAAGGAGCTCGGCAAGCTCAAGTCCTTTGACGGCAAGGTGGGCCAGTCTGTCCGGTTGCCCCCGGCCGCTGCTGCCGCAAAGATCGTCCAGTACGACCAGCAGACCAACAAGCCGATCGACGAGAAGAAGGCGGAGCGCATGCGCAAGGTGGCCGAGCGAACAGAACTGGCCCAGCAGAAGAAGGCGGCCTTCCTCCTGCGATCGCAGCTCATAAAGAACAGGGTAATAAAATGAGGAGAGGAAAGTACCTTTTTGTTTTTGTTTGTTTTAAAATGCATGTCTAGGACAAGCAACAAGCGGACGAGATGCTGCAGGACGGCAATATGGTCCAGAACCCCCTGTTTGCGGCACGGCCGCTGTCCGAATGCACGCTCAACTCGGTCGAGTTCAACGGCCACTCGGACAGCGCGGGCGACGAGGAGGCCGGGGACGCCAACGAAGACGACGGCACCATCTCGGTGGGCAACGGCAACGACTTTGGCATGGACGACTATTACTACAAGTTTAACCGGCGGAGTGCGGCGTCGGCAACCAACCAGGCCTTTGATCTCGGCAAGTCGGCGTTCCTGCAGCTCAACGCGGGTGCGTTCGGCAACTACTCGAGCAGATCCAGCGGCGAGTCGACGACCGACACGCGCCTCTCGTCGTCGCCTCCCATGGAGCCGCAGTCTTTCGCCGTCAACTCGAGCATGCTCTACAGCGTCGTGGAGAACGACGACAACCCGCTCTCGCGAGCCCTCTACACCGATCTCGAGGCGATCGAGGTCGACACCGCCGAGACCCATCGTCGCAACGAGTGGGAGCGCACCAAAGCCAGTAACAAACAAAAATAAAATCGTTTTTATTTAAATTCTTTTTTCCAAGATCTTGGCGAGCAATCGCCCGCTCTCCAGTACCGGTCGATCTTTGACCCCACGCTATTCCAGGAGCCGCCGCCGTCCCCGTCCACGATGAAAAAGTCGTCGCGAAAGGACTCGTTCAAGCAGCACGCGATCAGCAACCCCCTCTTTGACATGCACGCCCTCATGGTCGCCCAAGAAAGAGCAGACAGCGCAGCCTCTGCGTCCGCTCCAACATCGCCCCCCAGCGCCAGCGCCCTGTCACCGCCCCCATCGCCAGGGAAAACTCCCGGCAAACGTCGCACCCTTTTTAGCTTTGCAAAGTCCTCGTCATAATAATTAATCCGCAGTCAGGATCCTAATTTTTTTTTGCTTGCTTGATTTTTGCATTTATGCTGCTGTTACCCCTCCTCTCCCCCCCTTTCCCTGCACCTCTCCCTCCCTCTTCGGTCCTCTCTCCAAAACAATTTAAATATTTTTACAGTACCTGCCTTAGTTACCAATAATACATTTATTCACATTGACGATGCCTGCCTCTCCTCGAGGGCGTGGTGGAGGCTGGACCAGTACTTTAGCCTGATGATCGCGTCGCGTGCTGCGACGATATCGCTGTTCTTGAACGCGATCGATATGTCGTCGAGGGTCGTGTCCATGCGCGCCTGGTTCTCCTCGGCAATGGCCTTGAGCTGCTCGCCTTCCTCTGCCTCGGCCAGCCGCTCGCGCTCCTCCATGACCTCCAGCAGGAGCTCTGGGTCCAGCTCGTGCTTGATGCTCTCGTCCGTCAGGTCGACGCCGTGCAGGTGCAGGAGGTAGGTGGCGCGCTCGAGCGGGTCCTTGAGCGTGTTGTAGGCCTTGCTCACCAGCGACGAGGCGGTGTGCGCCCTGTGCCGCTCAGCATCGTCCTTGTGGACGAAACGGTCCGGATGCAGCGCCTGTTGCAGCTCGATGTACCGTCGGCGCACGTCGTCCAAGGCCACGTCAAACGACTGATCCCTGTGCAAGGCAAGCAGGTCAATGAGCCCAGGGCAGCAAGCAGCACTGGCAAAACGTACGAGCGCACAAGCAGGTCAAAGTACGTCATCTTGCCGTCGTGAGCCGGCAGCACGACCACCTTGCAGTCCTTGCACATGAGCTCACCACGCGCGAGTCTACGAGGGGAAGGGGGTCAAATGAACCACAAAGGGCGGGATGCTGAACGTACGACGTCTTGCACGACCAGCACACCGACGGGGGCGCCGCTGTCGCCGGTGCCGTTGCTGCCTTGGACGACAGGAAGGCGGCAGGACGATACCGCGGCGGGGGGAGCAGCAGCAGCCTTCGTACCTGATGCATGGCAAACAAAGTTTCCTCCCTGTTGCAATGCTCAACACAAAACGACGCAGCTGGGCCGCGCCCGGCGCCCGGACGTCCTGCGAGACCACGGTCGTGCTGCAGAGCTGCGACATCGAGGGCGAGTCCAAGTGGAGGCCGGCCAAGCTGTGCGTGGACGTGCAGGTCGAGCGGGGCACGACCGTGCGCACGTCACAGCTGGCGCAGATCGACATGAAGGCACACTCGGGCACGGTGCGCTGGAACGAGACGCTGGTCGTGCGCGTGCGCATGGAGAAGGACCCGGCCACGGGCAAGTTTGCACGGCAGGACCTCTTCTTCAACATCATCGAGGTACTATGTGCAATCCCTGATTTACCACCAACCACCAAAAAACACACCCCGAACAACAGGCAAGGGACAAGAAGGCGCCCAAGGTGCTGGGCGTGGCCAGCGTCGACATTGCCGAGATCAAGAACGCCAGCAAGTACCCGACCCAGCGCTACCTCACGGCCGAGATCCAGTCGACCAAGGTCAAGCTCATGGTCCTCACGATCAACATTGAAAACGTCGAGGAGGCCGAGCCCTCCGAGTTCCCCGCGGGCGGCAACGAGCTGACCATCAGCAGCAGCAGCAGCGGCGGCGGCGGCGGCGGCGGCGGCAACAGGCCCCGGTCCAACTCGGCCAGCAGCAAAATTTCGGTCGACACGCCCGTCACGCCCATTGCAACCGTGGGGCACATGTCGGTCCTGCGGGCCCTCGAGATGATGGAGGAGGAGGGCGGCGATAACAACGAGACGGGTGCCTCGATGGGCGCCTCGCCCGTCCACCCAGTCGGCCCCTCAAAGCTCACCAATACCATTTCGCCTCCGCCCCTCGCAATCGATCCCTCCCCGTCCTCCTCCAGGCCCAGCAGCGTTAGTTCGCCACTAGTCCCAACAATCCTCGTGCAGGAGCCATCGGAAGTCGACCAGCTGGCCAAGGCGCCCTTACCCTCGGGCACGCCGTCCAACTCGACCGATGTCCTCGTGAGGGTCCTCCTGCCAGGCGGCGTGCACACGACCATGAAGATCTCGCCAGACGTCTCGATGGACGAGGTCCTCACGACCACGTGCGAGAAAAAGGGCTTTAGCAGGTCGGCTTGTCTTCTCGAGTTGGCCGGTACTCTCATGGTAATTTTTTGGTATTTATTTAAACGTATGTCCAGAGGGCGGATACCCCGTCGACCTGTCCAGGACGCTGGGCTCGCTCAAGCTGACGGAAAACGTGTTTCGTCTCAAGGACCTGTCGCCGCCAAAGCCGGAGGCGGCCGTCCTCAAGGCCCCCGCGACGGTTGCGTCGTCGTCGTCCGAGAAGAACAAGGAACAGCCGCAGCTCAAGATCTCCACCAGAGACGCAGTGCCCGAAAAAGAGGGCACGCGCAAGTCCTTCGAGCCGTACCACAATTCTTGCTTCTTGCATGACACTCATTTGTTTGCTAGGCCCTCTCCGATGACGGCCACCGAGCAGGAAGACTTGCCCGTGAGCCCCGACAAGGAGAAAAAGAGCATGTTCAGCCTCCTCTGTACGTTATTATTTTACTAATTATTTTTTTTTGTTACTTATTTTGCATTTGCAGCCAAAAAGGACAAGGACCACAAAGAGCCCAAAGAAAAAGACTCTAAGAAGGGCAGCAGCACCACCACCAACAAAAAAACCGACGACGAGCTGGCCCATCTTGCAGGCGAGAACGAAAACCTCAAGAAACAACTCGCGGCAAGGACGGCGGAGGTCGAGGCCCTCAAATCCCACATCGTTACCAAAAAGGCACAGTCTGTCGCCCAAACGACCGAGAACGACAGTCTGCGCCTGCAGGTATACGCCCAATAAAAAGAACGACAAAAAGAATAATACTCCTGTTTTTCAGATTAAAAAACTCACCAGCGTCGATGCGGAAAAGGCCAAGCTCCAGAGTGAGGTCAAGGCCCTGCACGAGAACAACGAGGAGCTCAAGCGGAAACAGAGCAAGCTGGAGCGGCAACAGTCTGTCTCGCTGGGCAGCCAAGGCCAGCTGCAAAAGGACTATGACCAGAGCCAGCAGCATCTCAAGCAAGCCCAGGGCGAGACGCAGAACCTGCAGCGCAAGGTCGCGTCCCTGACCGAGGAGGTCAACAACCTGCGCCAGAACCTGAGCTCGTCGCACGGCGAACTGCAAGCACAGATGCTGGCCCAACAGGACGCCATGCGCGCCACACACGCGGCCGACATTGCCCAGCTGGAGCAGGAGCTTTCCGACGTGATCAACGACCGCGAAGAGGCGACGAAGAAGCACAGGGAGGCCGTCGACCTGCTCAAGGCCGACATTGACGATCTCCAAATCGAGCTGGAGAGGCGGGTGGGCGTCGACCAACAGCTCGCGGCGGCTCGTGACGAGGTCGCCAGGCTCGTGCAGGACGCCGAGGACATTGATCTGCTCCACGTCGAGGACATTGCCGTCCGTGACGCCAAGTACAGCGCCCTTCTCGCCCAGTTTGACGAGTACAGATCGGCTGAGCGCACGAGGTATGCCAAAAGCGATGGCCTGGTTGTTTTTAAATCCGTTCTTTTTCTCTCCCCTTAGGATCGAGGCAAGCGACGTGTACAAGGAGAGCGAGGATGCGAGGAAGAAGGCATTGCGGGCGCTGGCAGAGTACGAGCTGGCCGAGCGGGAGCGCCAGAGCGCGGCAGCACAGGAGCGCGAAGAGCTCGAGTCGACCATTCGCGTGTTGCGGATCCAACTCAAGATCGAGGACGATGCGCGCACGCTCGAGCACAACGTGGCGCCCAACTCGCTCGTGGTGAAGTCGCTCCGGGGGGCCGAGGCCCAGGTGGTTGCAAAGGAGACCGGCCTGGCGTCGATTTCCCGCACGCTCCTGGTGGCCGCCCAGTCCAAGGTGCGCGACGCTGGCCGTGACGTCGTGACCGACAGTGACTTTTCGCACTCTGCCTTGCCCGATCACGCCATCAAGCAGCCTCAGCCCACAAGGCACCAGCCAAAGGAAGAGGCGGTCGCCGTGTTTGCAGCGGCCCCCGCCTTCCAGACCGTCTTTGACACGCTCTCGGTCACAACGAGCATCCGGGCCAAGGCGAGTGTGGAGATCGAGGCCAAGGAACGGCGCGAAAAGCTCCTGCGTGGCATTGACGCTGACTCTGCCAGCCGGCTCGCCGAGCAGCGCAGGACCCTCCTCTCCTCGCAGCCTCTGTCCATCTCTGCGAACGACGACGCCGCCGCCAGCGACCCCGCCCAGCTGGCCCGCGAGCTGGCCCTCAAACGCCAGGCGGCCCGCGAAACCCGCTCGGCAAAGTACCGTCAGCTGAGGACGGGGCGGCGGCAAGAGGCCCTCGTGGTCGAGCGGCAGCAGGTCGCTCTATTGCAGTCGACGGCGGCATGATTGATCAGTATTGTTTTTTTTTTTAGTATGGCCGACTTCTTTTGCTTTACACTAAGTATTTTTTTGGAGATTACTTCTTTGAGTTGCCCTTTTTTTTTTAATTTTAGAAGAGGGTCGGCTGTGTGGGCTCAACGACCTCTTGTTGGCCGCTCTTGATAAGGGCGTCCATGGCCATGTACGTGCCGATGCCGCCTGCAAGGAAGCCCATGAGGATGACGACCATGCCGATGACCTTGTGCGCGATGTGCACGTTGTGGAAGCCGTGGAGCTTCCAGTAGAACACGATTGGGAGGATCTATGCAATCGAAATAAGAAAAGAAAAAATAAATAAAAACATACGAAAATAAGGGCCGTGTTGCCAAAGGAGGCGACGAGGTCGAAAAAGAGGCCAAACTGGCTGCCCAGCGAGACGGCAATGATGATTGTGATCGCGACGATCGACGTGCGTGCCATCGCGCGGATGGACCACTCGGTCCAGCCCACGACCGAGGGCGACGGGTAGTCCTGCTTGGCGAGCAGCTGCTTGGTGTACTTGTGGATGTACGGCTCCAGGTCGAGCACGACTGCCATCATGGGCATCGGGTACGCGAGAATCACGTGCAGTGTGATAAATATCTCGGCCAGGAGGACGGGCACGCCCTCGGGGAGACTGGCGAGGATGGGCGATTCTTTTAAATAAATAAAGATGCACATTTATTGCTGGGCCCCTTTTTTTTTGTGGGGGCTTACGAGAGGCCGAGCCGTAGACATAGTAGCCGACGATGGCCGTGGGCACGTACATTGCCATGACGGCCAGCATGGAAATGGTGATGGCTCGGTTAAACTTTTTGGGCTCCTTCATCGACTGCTCGACGTGCGGGTACTGTTTCCGTTCAAAGAGCGTTTACACAAAAAGGACCACGAGGACAAGGACGGTACCACTGCACTGCCACCATAGGCAAAGGCCATCGAGGCAAAGGCGGTGGGGAACGTGGCCAGGACAAACGTGTCGTGGGCGGGTTGGAGGTCGTTGGTATTGTAGTCCCACAGGGCCTGCTGGAGCACGACGATAACGACGATGATCGAAGCGAGCACTCCCACGAGGCTTTACCACCGGGGGGGTGGGGGGTGTTGCGGTTAGTGTGCCTCTGTCTGTCTGTCTGTCCAGCAATGTACCTCACAAAGGCCACCTCCTTGACCGTCTTGAGCGTGACCAGGGGCACCCACACGACGACGCCGATAAACAGGCTCCACAGCGTGGGGGAGAGCACGTACTGGCCCGCAAAGTAGTGGATGATGCTGTTGACGTAGTCGCCCGCGAGGATGAGGAACAGGGTGCACACACCCACGAGCGTGGTCTTGTGGAAGAACTGGACGAGGTAGTAGCCCGTGTTGCCGTACGCCGCGTAGCCAATCTCGGGGAACCCGCCGGCTAACCTGGTGCCGTCACGCCCGGCGTACATGGCCTCGATCAGCAGCTTGCCCGTGTAGTCGGCGATCACGGCAGAGAGCACGAGCACGATCGTGGCAACCCAGCCGCCGTCGGCCATCGCCTTGGGCAGCGACAGGATCCCCACGCCGGCGATCGTGCACACAATGTTCCAGACGGCGGAGAACTCGGACGCGCCCCTGCAAGTTGTACGGTGGGGGGTCAGAGCGCGAGAGGACGGCAAGAGGGACAAAAAGGAAGGAAGGACGGGATTTGGGATTTACCCGTGGCCACCGTGGACGTCCTTGTCGTCGCTCCCGCCGTGCACCAACAGCAGCGTCGCCTCGGTGTCGACCTCGTCGCTGCCTGCGTCGCCGTGGCTGTGCTCGTAGTTGAGCGAACGGGCGTGTGAGACGGTCGACATACTGCCTTGTGCAATCGGTGACGTCAAACTGAGGTGTAAAAGGACGTTATTACGTGGCTGCGCGGGTGGACGCGCCAGTGGAAGCAGACCCGCGCAAGGGCTGCTCATGGACGTAGCGCGGAACATTGCCGATCTGTTCGAGGCGCACATGGCCGGCGCCCCTCGTCCGGCGCCCCTCGTCCGGCGGTGTTCTGCGGCCCGAGCCATTTCATCTTTGATTGAGTGTCCTGATGGTATCTCACCAAGTGGGGTTTCGCAATCCCCTCTACATGCCACATCTTCGAAAAGTGTCACAAGCCACTAATTAGAGTTTGTACTGTAGACTTTTACATGATTGAGCAAGAGGAAGAAGGGGTGCTGGGGGAGCTCCCTGAGGCCACAACCGTCTGAGCGTCCTTGTGCACCTGCTCGAGGGCCTCGTGGATGCGCTGGAAGGTCTCGTTCTCCTGGCCGATCGAGTCAGAGACAATGTCATAGGCCTGGGAGAGCTCGTGGATGGCCTTGGGCCAGCTGGCAACGCGGGCGTAGCACAGCCCAATGTTGTAGTCTTTGCGATAAGAAAGGAGAGAGATATTAAAAAGGAAATGACGTATTGGTCGTGCGTACGCAGCATGCCGACGCGGTGGTCCATGTCGCCGTGCTGCTTAATGCAGGCATCGAGGGCGGCGTCATAGTACGGGATGGCGTCGAGGTCCTTGTGCATCAGCTCCATCACGTGGGCGCAGTTGGCGTTGGTTGTCTAGTTGATGATTATGCGAAATGAACGTTCGTGCAGTTTCGCCCATTTGTTACCTGGACCTCGTGAAAGTAGCCGAGGTGGCTGTAGATCGCGAGGGCGTAATTGAAGGCGTCGAGGGCATTGTCGTACTCGTGGATGTGGGCAAAGAGGATGGCCATGTCGGACGCTGTGTTGGCCGTGTCGACGTGCCTGGGTCCGAGCACGCGCTCAAAGATGGCGAGGGCGCGCACGTAGCACTCCATCGCCTCGGGCTGCTCGTCGGCGCCGAGGTGGGCAAAGGCGAGGTCCACGAGCGACGCCGCGAAATCGGGGTGGCTCTGCGTGCTTATCCCTGCAAGGAAAAACTAAGCCAGAATAACTGCGTTTGTGTTACTCTCGCGGATGGACACGCCCTTCTTGGCCAGCTCGAGCGCCTGCTCCTTGTCCTCAATGTTCTTGTACAGCCTGCTAAGGTGCAGGAGGGCCGTGGAGGCCTCGGGGTAGGCGGGTGGGCCGACGGCGTGGGCGATGCGCAGGGCGTTCTGGTAGGCCGGCAGCCCGTACCGCTCGCGGACGATGTTGCCCTCGTCGTTCATGGGGTAGTGCGAGTCGATGTTGGAGCCCTTGAGGATGAGGGCCTGCACCTGGAGGCGCTGGCTGCGGACCGACGGCGGCCGCACCTTCATCAGCTCGTCCAGGGCCATGTCGGCGTTGTCGAGGCGAATGCAGCACAGCCCCTTGAGCTCGTGCAGCAGGTTTGTGGACATAAACCCTGGTGGTGACGTTGGCGGTGCGTCTCCTGTTGCTCCTGCTGCCTCGCTCAGGTCCACGGAGGTCTCCTTGGCCTTGCCGCGTTTGGCCAGTGCCAGGTTGGCCGCCGCGAGTAACCTTGAGAAGAGGGCGTCCCACACGTTCTGCAGCCTGGCGCGCATGAGCGACGCGGCATCCCACACGCTATCAAACAGGGGCAGCAGCAGCTCGCCCGAGAGCTCGACGTCTGAGAAAATGTACTCGAGCTGCGGCTGGATGAGCTCGACGTGCAGCCTGACGTCGAGGATGTCCTTGCACGCGTTCCACTGCTCGGCCAGCGCCTTGAACTGGTCCACGTACAGCCGCATCCATCGCGCCACCGTCTCGTCCTGCTCGGGCAGCACGTGCATCTCCATCACCGCGTTCATGGACGAGGCGACGGTGTCGGGCACGTACCACCGAACCGCATTCTATTTGCCCTGGCGTGGTCAGCATCTCAAAACACGACCGAGGTATACCAGGGAGACCGTGGCCGATATGTCGGTGAAGGACGCGGGCGAGGCCGTGGGCGACGAGGCCACCACGCGCTGCAACAGCCGCGCGTCCTCCAGTGCCTCCAGGGTCGCCACGGTCAGCAGCTCGTTGTCGTGCTGCAGCACCGTCATGGCCTCGAGCAGCGTGAACCGGCCCTCGGTACCAGCAGCAGCACTGCCCGTGTCGAACGTGGCCATCAGGGCATCCTTGCTGCTGCTGCTGCTGCTGCTGTAGTCGCGATAGGCACGACGCTGCACGTCACGGCAGATGTTGCTCAGGTACGCGAGCTCGGCCAGCGTGTGCAGCGTGCCCTGGTCCTATTCGACAAAAAGCAACGGCCACAGAGACAGGGACGGCAACCAAGGCAGGAAGACGGTCGTTAGAACGCGGGGCGCGTGGTGATTCAAGCACTGGTGACGTTACCGAACTTGCCGCAACGAAAGGAGTCGCCTCCATCTTTTACGTCGCCAACTAAACAATATGTGTGCCTCCCATGGCCATTTTTACCCGAAATGAGCACCCTAGCTGTTCTGCTGTGGGCGTTGATCGTGCCCGCTGCCCTGGGCTACACGTTTGTGCTGCTCAACGGCGGCCTCGGTCTCGTTGAGCTGCCGCCTGCGCTGGTGCCGGTGCTGGATCCCGCGTCGTGGGACACGCTGACGACGGTGCTGTTCAAGACGACGCCGATCTGGCTGCTGGCTGTGACGGTCGCGGTGCTGCCCAAGCACGACGGCTACACGCTGGCGGTGCTGGCGGGCCTGCTGCTGAGCAGCGTGGGCGACGTGGCGCTGGTGCTGGACGACGCGGCCGCGGCGACGGCGGGCGGCAAGGCGGGTGGGCCGCCGTTCCTGATCGGCCTTGTTGCGTTCCTGATCGCGCACGTTGCGTACGTGGCTGCGTTCGGGATCAAGCCGCTGCAGCCGCTGTACGCCCTCGTGCCCGGTGCGTACCTCGCTCTGTACCTCGGCGGCGTGATCCTGCCCGCACTGGCCCTCAAGCAGCACGACGAGCTGGTCGGCCCCGTGCTGGCCTATGGTGTTGTCATCGGGTCGATGTTTTGGCGCGCACTGGCCGCCACGGGCAACGCCGCGCAAAAGGAGCCGGCCGTCGTGGCTGTCGTCGCCGCCTTTTTCTTCATCGTGTCGGACTCGGTGCTGAGCTACCACATCTTTGTGGCCAAGTTCCCCGGCAGCAGCGCGATCGTGATGGCAACGTACTATGTCGCGCAGGCGCTGTTTGCCGTCGCCGCCAGCAAGAAGAGCTACGCCGCGGTCAAGGAGGGCAGAAAGGCGGCCAAGGCGGCCAAAGCTTCGCCCGCCAAGGAGAGCAAGAAGGCCAAGTAGAGAAAAATAAAAGGCGATGAAAGAAAAATGAAAGAAGACGATGAAAGAAAAATAAAGAAAAAAGTAAAGAAAAAAGGCTATCCAAAAGTACAGTAAATGTAAACGCGCGTAAATGAAAGAGTTAACCCTCGACAAGATCCTCGACAACCTAACAAAAAAATAAAATAATTAAAATAAAAATAAAATAATTAAAAAGGTAGGTACCTCGGTAAAAACCTCGGGCGACTGGGCACCACTGACCTCGGCCTTCCTGCCGTTGACGGTGAACGTGTAGTGGGGCACGCCTTGTATGCCCCGCGAGCTCATCGCCTTTTGGATCTCCTTGAACGTAAACTCCTAGGGGATCCCGTCAGCCATTTTCAACGGAGGGGGGCGGGAGGGGAGGGAAACGTACCCGATCCTCGTCCGTCTTGAGGTAGGCCAGTGCCTCTGCCTGATCCAGCCCGATGTCGCCCGCGCACTTTGCCAGGCCCTCGAGGTCTCCAACGTTGCCCTTCTCCTCAAACGAGTACTTGAACAGGCGGTCAACCAGCTCCAGCTGCTTGCCCTTCTTCTTGCCAAAGAGGATCAGCCGGTGGCTGTTGAGCGTGTTGGCCACGACGCCGTTGTCGTCAAACGCGATCCCCTCCTGGGCACCGACCTGCGCCATGCGCTGCGTCATGGCCTCGAAGCGGTTCATGCCAAACTTGGCGCCGTAGTACTGCTTCTTGTTGACGCCCTCCTGCGGCAGCGACGGGTCCAGGTAGAACGGCTTGTAGACGATCTGTGGTCGCCAATTAAGACTCGGACGTGCAATTAATTGCCTCTTGGTACCTCGTAGGTCAGGTCGAGCCCGCGGTTCTTGAGCGTGGCCTGCGCCTTGGTGAACCGCTTGCGGCCCACGTAGCACCACGGGCACACGGTGTCGCTCACGACTTCGACCTGCACAAGCGTCGGCGGCATCGAACTGCTGAGGAATCGTCGACAGAGCTGCTTTGTCAGCATTCAGAAACTGGTCATGCTGACACTGATTTTCAGTTTTCTCTTTCTTTGTTCCTGTGACTTTTGGGCCCTGTCTATCACAACTTTGGAACCGCGTAGCCCTCGAACACAAAGCGCCGATCCGCTGACCCAAGTTTTCTTTTTCTGTTTTTTTTTTTTTTTTGGACGACATGCACGTCCACGTGGATGCTCATTTTCTGACAACGTGGCGCGGAAGAACATGGACAAACGGCTGCTCGCGCAAAAGGAGAGCGCCAAGAACGCGATGCTGGCCGCGTCGCGGCAGTTTGACTCGGCATCGTCGTCCAGTGGTGCGCCAAAGAAGCGGAAAGTGGACAAGGCGCTTGGCTCGTCCTCTGGTGCACAACCGGCGAGCAAGTCTGCCAAGGGCGAGCAAGGACAGCAGCAGCAGCAGCAGCAGCAGCAGCAGGTGCGGATGCCCAAGGTGCTCATGAACAGCAGAGCAGAGGCGGCCGTGGCAATGGCCCAGGCACAGACGAGTGCAGACATGTACAAGGTCTTGGAACACCTCAAGAAGATGGGCGTGGAGCAGCCGCAAACGGTCGACCAGCTCGAGGCTGCGTGCAGCTTGCGCATCAAGACAAACCCAGACCTGCAGCTGGCCATGAAGAACAACGTGTTCATGACGCTCGAGAACAACCTGTGGTCGTACAAGCCCAAGCACAACATTCGCTCCAAGGCACAGCTGCTCGAATTTGTGAAGACGCAACGGTACATGCAGGGAGTGCCACGCAAAGAGCTCAGCAGCTCCTATGCTGGCTTTGACCAGGACCTGCAGGTTTGTGTCTCCTTCTTTGTTTTTCGAAATACAACTAAATCGCAAGGGCAGGAACTGATCAACAGCCAGGACATCATCGCATTGCAGTACGACAAGAAGAAGGACAAGGAGTTTCTGTTTTTCAACGAGCCACACATTGCCATCAAAGTCGACAAGAGTAGGCATGCTTGAATGTGCGTATCAATAACACTCTTTTATATTAAAAAGCACTGGCCGAGGAGTGGGCCAAGATCGAAATGCCCAACGACGACAGGGCGATCGCCAACGAGCTCGAGCGGAGCGGGCAAAAGACGTTCAAGGTCATCGACGCCTTGGTGGACGACGCCAAGCTGGTAATTCCATTTTGGTCTGTTTTTTATTTATTTATTTTTATTTCTTGTGCAGGCAGAGAAAAAGGCGCTCGTGTACAAGAAGCGTATCACGCGCGCCGATCGCGTGCGCAAGGTGCACATGCTGGACAGCGGCATGGATCTCTCTGCCACGTCTGCGTCCGCTGTGCCCTCCTTGCCGACATTGTAGTATATTGTGATAGCAAGTTTTTTTTTTTCATCAAACACGACACGGAAAGAAAAACACCCAGTTCCCTCTTCTCCCCCCCGCTAAAGACGAAAAGGAAAACGACTCAAGGAAGAACAAACTATTGTAAAGTTGGGGGGGGGTATCGAGAGAGAGAGAGAGAAGGGAACGAGCGTCGGTGCAACTTTATTTTTCTTATGCACGCGCTGTGCTGGACACGGCTACTTCCATGGATACGTCACCTGCTGCCGCCCCTGCTGAAGACGAATCATCGACTGCGTTCAGCTGGGCTGCGAGTGCGGCTGCGTTGGCGGTTGCCGGTGCGCCGCCCGCTGCTCCTGCTGCCCCTGCTGCTCCTGCTGCTCCTGATCCGGCAGAGACCAATCGCGGTTTGCTAAAGCCGGTCTTGGCCGCGTCGGTCGAGTCCCTGTCTGCGTCACCAGTCTGCCGAGAGGGGGCGCCCCTCGTCCTCTCCTGGTACTTGAGGATAGTCCAGTCGTACACGTGGTCATAGGTGTAGCCCTCCCGGAGGAAGAGGTCGCGGAAGAGCTTTCGCAAGTAGGCATAGTCTGGTTTGTCGTCAAAGCGGAGGGACCTGACATAGTTGAGGTACGTCGCAAACTCTTCTGCAAGCGCCAGCGATACGTGATTTTAGCGATTGATGAAAACTAAAGAACTAGTCGCCGTACCAGGGAAGCCCTTGCACAAGGTCTCGATCTTGGTCGTGAGCTTCTTCTCGCTGATCTTGTCGTACTTGTGCTTCTTGGTCGCGGCCTTGAGCCCTTGCCACGGCAGGCTCCCACGGTTAAAGTACATGAGGATGTAGCCGAGGCTCTCGAGGTCGTCTCGTCGGGATTGTTCTACGCCACGAAAAAGCAAAAAAAAAAAATAAAATAAGCAACGCATAAAATAAAATAAATATACCAATGCCGAGGTGCGTGTTGATCGATGCGTAGCGAGCAGTGCCAGTGAGGTTCTTGTTTTCGCGGTAGGGGATGTGCTGGCCAGACTTTGAGTCGCGGAACTTTTTGGCGAGGCCAAAGTCGATCAGGTTGACCTGGTTGCCGCGCTTGCCAAAGCCCATCAGAAAGTTGTCGGGCTTGATGTCGCGGTGGATAAAGTTTTTGGCGTGGATGTACTCGATGCGGGAGAGCTGGACAGATTATATAAAATAGTGAGAAAAAGAATAAGATACAAAAAGGCGCATTTACAAGTTGGTCGGCGAGCAGGAGAACGGTCTTGAGAGTGAATTTCCGGTTGCAAAAGTTGAACAGGTCCTCCAGGCTGGGGCCGAGCAGGTCCATGACCATCACGTTGTAGTCGCCCTCGATGCCAAACCAGCGCACGTACGGAATGCCAACTATGCAGAACGAGGGTGAGTGTGACAACATGTCTTTTTTTTTTCTTTCTTACCCCCGCCCGCGAGCAGCTTGTACACCTTGTACTCGTAGCACAGTTGCGGGTGGTGTGTCCGTGCATTCTCCAGCTTGATGGCGACCTCTTCTCCGTTGACGACTGACGAGCCTGTTTTCGTCGTGATTAAAACGACGACGACGACGACGACGATAAAAAGGGTTATACCGAGATAAACGTCACCAAACGAGCCACTGCCAATCTTCTTTCCAATACGGTACTTTCCGCTGGCCACGCGGATGTCCAGGACGGGCATGGGGTCATAGGGGTCGTAGATAGACGACATCCCCCCGTTTGGTCGCACTGGCGGCAGAGCAAAAAAAAAAAAAAAAAAGAAGCCCAGTTTAATCAACCCGACAGAAAAAAAGAGAGTATTAAAACATACAATAGCTGTGGAAGTCCATTTGGGCGAGTAGAAAATACGCGGGCGGTGGTCTGTCGGCTTTGGCTTAGACGGCGTGCACCTACAGGGGGGCAGCAAGTGAGCAAAACAGGCTTTTAGGACGAGTCGTCGTCATCGGGTCAACGACCACACACCCAAAAGAAAAAACAGGAAGCGACCACGGACAAGGCGCTGCCTAAGTAGGGCCTCCGTAAGAAAACAGGTTTTGAGCGTTGGCCACTAAACCGGCAACAGAGTGCCACGATAAACCACTAGCCCCCCCCAAAAAAACAGGAAAACAGACAGTTCAAATGGGTCCAATTGAAAATTTAACCGCTTCATTTCCCCAGGAAGGGATCAAAAAGGGGGGGTGCACACATAAAAAGCCTGCAAGCAGCATGGACACTCTGCGGCGCGCGCAGCCGAGGCCAACCTAGCGACCGTTGTTCGCGAGAAAAAGAACAGGCCACGTCAGAAGAAAAAAACGCGCCGTGCCGGAAAGGGAAAATAAAAAAACAACAAGTTTGACGGCAAACGAGACGTGATAACGCCGGCTGGTCCTGTCGGAGGAGGCCCCGTGCCACAAGTGGTCGGCGCTATTGCCTCTTTCGCAGAAAGTCGCGCAGGTGCGTGCCACACAACGCAATTTCGCACTGTCCTGAAAAGGCAAATCACCGAATACGCCGGAAGCGTTTTCGGTTAGACGGCACACTCATGTCAGGTGAATAAAGATGGTCGTCCCATGCACGTCTTTCTTAACCGTCGCGCAAAACAGGCTTTGGCAAGAGCACCAGCTTCACGTTTGGCACTGGCGGCGCACCGGCAGCCGCCGCACCCGCCACAGGCTTTGGAGCCGCGGCAACGCCCAGCCTGACGTTTGGCGGAGGAACAGCAACGGGATTTGGCGGCTTTGGATCGACCCCCGCAGCCAAACCAGCGACGACGGCCACGGGCTTTGGGGGCGCGGGGCCCACGACGGCGCCCATCGGTGCACCGTCCAGTTCGGGCTTTGGCTTTGGCACGCCGGCCGCCGGCACGGCGACCACTGCCACGCCCAATATCGGCTTTGCGTCTGCGTCGACGTTTGGGACGCCATCGGCGACCGGCTTTGGAGGAGGGTTTGGTGGCGGTGCAGGGTCGACCTTTGGCACCCCGTCAACAGGAGCAGGAGCAGCTGGTGGCTTTGGATCCAGCTCGTTTGGTGCGTTTGGGCAGCAGCAACAGCAGCCCCAACAGCAGCAGTTTTTGCAGCAGCAAATGGGTCTTGTCGGTAATCTTTTGTTGTTGTTGTTGTTGTTGTTGGGCGTGGCTGATGCTTGTCGTGCAGCGCAACCGTACCGGCCAGAACAGGCGATGCAGCTGATCCTCGAGCGCCTCGTCAATGCCTATGGCGCAAACACCCAAACATTTCGCGTACGTTTCTTGCGCCTGCCATTTCTTGCTTTAAACGACCATGCTTTTTTGCAGCACGTGTTCTACAACCTCGTCAACCCCAAGGACCTTGAGCGGTACCAGCGGCCGGCGGCGTTTGACCAGACCCTGTGGAACCAGGCGGTGGCAAATATGACTGATGAGGAGAAGCAGTGGTGCGATTGAAAAATATCCCAATCTCAACTAAGCCATCGTACTACCGCAGCATGGCACCAGTGCAGGCGATCGGATTCGAAGACTTGTCCAAGCGCGTAGAGGCGCAGGCCAAAATGACCGAACTGCACACGACAAAACTCAAGGCAAGCGATTTCTTTTTTTTACATTTTTAACAAAAACAAAAATGCAATAGGAACTCGACGGAGATATCGAATCCCTCCGCGAAAAGCACATGCTGATCACTCACAAGGTGCAAGAGTACCGCCGCAAGCAGCGCGAGCAGATGCGGCGGCTGCTGGCGGTGATCCGCAACATCGAGCTTGTGCAAAGCCGTGGCAACGTGCTCTCGACCGACGAGGAAGCGCTGCGCACCGCCCTATCGATCCTCCAGCGCGACATGAACGGTCCCAACATGGTACCACAGCTGAATCGTGATAAAACGTGATCGTAATGGTATTTTTTGCAGTACACCCGCAAACTGCAGGAAATCGCCGCCCAGATCAAGATGAAGGAGGCCGATCGCCTGCACACGCACGACACCTACGCCGTCTCTGACAAGGAGGCCATCAAGCAGGTGCAGGACATCCTCCGCCAGCAGCAGGAGAGCCTGAAGAAGCTCTTCTCGGTCGTCTCAACCGACAAAGAGGACCTGGACCTGATCCGACGCGACCAGGACCGCTACCTTCCCTCCTCCTTCTCTTCCTCTTCTGCGTCGATGATGATGTACTAGACAAGGCATGTAATGGGCTATGTTGTTTTGCGCTTCTTGCTGCCACTGCCCGTCGGCTGGTTGTCGTCCGTGTCGTTGTTGTCCGACCCGGAATCGGCGGCGATCGCGGCAGCTGCGGAGGCCTGGGCAGCAGCCTTCTTTGCAATCTTGTTGCGCGTGCTCGCCCGCTCGAGTGCGCTGCCCACCGACTCGTTCCTCCTCGCGCACAGCTTGACGTCGTCCTCGTTCACGGTCGTTCGCTTGTTGTGCCTAAAGGGCGCCGTGAGTTGGTCCGTTTTCTCGGTGGTGCGTGCGCGTACTTTGCAAAGGCCTCGATGTCCCTGGCGATCGCCTCGGCCTGCAGCATCGCGACCTCGGCCAGCGCCGCCACAAACCGCTTGGTGTACTGCACGCCCTTCTTGTCGCCCTGCGCGTCGGCAAGCTGGCCCACGGTCAGGTGCATTGCTGCCTTTAACCTCTGTTGTTTTTTTTATCACTGGTTGGTACAAGCCAATTGGGCGTCCTCGCACTTCTTTCACGGCCTCGTCCGCTCGACGGTCGTCCTCGATGGCCGCCAGCACAGAGGCGGAGGTGAGAGACATTCCGGCGGTCCGAGGCGCGCCACCGGCACTGAAAATTTAATCACGGTGGCGCACTACTGGGAATGATTTTTTTTGAAACCGTTTTTTCAGTTTTTTATTTTTGTCAGTTGACTCGGTGCCCTCAACCTTGATTGAGCCTTGCCAAGATGACAGTACTAACAATGGCTATCGCCCAGATAGGCGCTCTACTTTAGACATGTGCATCCTGCCCCAAAACATCTGCTGCCCATAGTCGTCGAAGCGCGGCTTGGCCTCGACCTCCTTTTTAAAGTACATCCACAGGTGCCCGTTGTTGCTCGAGCTGAGGCAGCTGCGGCAGGGCGAGAGCACGTGGTAGCCGACGGGGTTGCCACTATGAGAATAAAGAAAAATAAATATTAATTTATAGAAAATTCAGTGAGTGCTTACCATCCGAGACAGCAAAAGTCAGACAGGGCACACCGGCAGTTGACCTTCATCGTGCATGCGCCTGAGACCAGGTCGATCGCCTCCAGCAGCGGCTGGTGTGACGAGAACAACTCGACCCCTGCATCGCCCAGCAACACAGCCTCCATCCCGTGCTCGCCCACGACCGTCGTGCAGCTCCTGCACTGCAGCTTGAGCACGGCCATCTTGCCCTCGTTGGACGCCTGCTGTTGCTGCTGCTGCTGCTGCTGCTGCTGCTGCTGTCCGCCGCGGTAAAAGTGCGTCGAGGACGAGGACAAGGGACGAGCAGCAGACGATGCCCGCAACAGACTGTTCAAAAAGCTGTAGCCACGCAGCAGACGGCTGTCCAGCAGCTGGTCGTTCTCGTCGTCGTCCCCCTCGCCGTCGCCGTCGTCGTCCCCCTCGCCGCCACGACCTGTGTAGAGCGTGACGGCGACTGACCTCGCTGGCCTGGCTTGCCTCGTGTTACGTGTCGAGGACGACAAGCGCGCAGCAGAAACAGTACCAGCAGCGGGTGCAGACTCGGCCATAGCTGCAGATTCGTTCAGACTCAGCGAGAAAGGAGGAAAAAACAGCAACCACACGAAACGGGCAAATCAAAGAGAGCAGAAAACGACTTTCACGTTCTCCCAAAATAGCAAGCACACACAAGATTTACAGCTTTTCTGGGCGGCAAAAATCAGTACAGCAAACAAGTGAAGTGGCTGTTCCCAGTTCCCAACGAGAGAGCCGCCAAGAGGGGCCCGACGCGACGCCACAAGACAAACAACAGAACCACGTGCCACGTGTGGATGGCGCCATTTTAAGAGTGCGCGAGCCATAAATGACGGCGACGCCCCCTGTGGCATTGCTGGACCGAATCGCCCCGTCCTCGCTCGACAGCCAGCAGCTGCTGGCCCGTCTCAGGGCGTCGGGTGTATACGATCGTCTGCGTCGTCAGCTGGCGGGCGACCTGGCGCATCGGGTGGGTTTTTTTTTCCCCACCTATTTATTTATTAATAATTATTTCTTCCTGCTCAGGAGGGAACCAGCGTGCTCAAGGCAGACTTCCTGGACGACAACGTGCACGGCAGCGCGATGGCGCGGTTGATCGACATGTCTGGCTCGGCGCGGCTCAGCCGTCTGTCGGAGCAGCTCAAGCGGTCGGACGAGGTGCGCGAGCTGCAGCGGGACATGCAGGACTATGTGGGCAGCGAGGAGGCAGGGGCGAGGGCCGTCGTAGAGGCAGAGCTGCTCAGGGTGCTGCAGGGCATCTTTGAGCCGGCAGCTGTGGCGCCATCGGTGCAGGACGCAGATGTGCCACCGAAACAAGGTAACATTGTCTCTTCATGACTTGCGTGCAACAATCTTTCATTGGGCAGAACCACCAGCACCTCCAAGGCTCAGTCTCCGATTGCCGCCCAAGGAAAAGGTCGTTGCAGCGGAGCCATCGCCGGCACCAGTGACGCTGCCACCGGTCAAGGAGGAAACAGCGGAGGACGTCAACGACAAGGCTGCTGTGACCGCGGCCGTGCACGAGGAGGCCAGGGTCGAGCTGACCGGCGTTGAGAATCCGCCCACTGTCCAAGCCCTCCCAGAATCCGATCCAGCACCAGCCCAAGAGGAGGCAGTGGCCCCTCCAGTGTCGCCCAAGAAGAGGGCAACCAGCAAGCCTGCGACACCAAAGAGGCTACGGTCCTCGTCTGCAAAGGAGAAGGCGAACGCACCAACACCTGCAGAAGTGGAGCGCACTGCGGGCAAGAGGACGATCAAGCGCAAGACGCTCGGGGACGAGTACGAAACGGGCGATGGCGCGGAACAGCCGACGAAGGCAACGTCGTCGTCGTCGTCTTCCTCCTCCTCCTCCAGTGGGTCATCCGACAGCAGCAGCAGCAGCAGCAGCAGCGACAGCAGCAGCGACGACAGCTCGGACGACAGCTCAGCAGACGAAGCCGCAGCCGACAGCGCTAAAAAGGAACCTGCAAAGCCAGCGAAAAACACCAAGACAAGTGGGCGCACGAAAAAACCTGCCGTGGTTCCGCCCACCGAGGCTGCCGGGCAAGCGGCGCCCGTCCTTTCGTCAACCCGATCGGGTCGTCGCAGCACGAGCAAGTACGCGCGCATCGACTCCTTGGACGCTGCCGCAGGTACTAAACTAGTTTTTATTTGTTAAAAATGCTTGAGAGTAGAACCCGAGGAAGCCAAAAAGCGCCCCGTTGAGGACACGACCGGGGACGCCGCCTCGGCACCTAAAGAGCCTGCATCGAAACGCAGCAGAACACGCAAATGACTTTTGTAAAATAAATAAATCACGGAGAGAGAGAAGCAGGAGCGCAGTTTTATTTGCTTGTCTCAAAATCGGGCAGCCCTTTCTCAAGGTAGACCCGTCACATTGGAAAATGGCGACTGCACGCATGCTGTCTGTCCGCCGTGGTCTCGCCACGGCCGCGCCCTCGCCGTCCTCGTGGCATCCGCCGTACGCGACGCTGATTGGCAAGCTGAAGGATGTGCGCCAGGTGGCGCCGCGGCCGCTGACGCTGGCCGAGAAGATCGTGTACTCGCACCTGCGCAACCCGCTGGCGCACCGGGACCAGCCCATCGTCCGTGGCTCGACGTACCTCAAGCTGGCGCCTGGTAACGGAACCGCAGGAACCCGATCGAATCGTCAACCGTTCAACCAACATTGCCTAATCTATGTAGATCGCGTCGCCATGCAGGATGCCAGCGCCCAAATGGCGCTGCTGCAGTTCATGCTGAGCGGACTCAAGACGACTGCCGTGCCCAGCACGATCCACTGCGACCACCTGATCGAGGCGCACAAGGGCGCCGCGGCCGACCTGGTCAGCGGCAAGGACGCCAACAGGGAGATCTTCTCGTTCCTGCAGAGCGCCGCCGAGACGTACGGCATCGGCTTTTGGAAGCCAGGAAGCGGCATTATCCACCAGATCGTGCTGGAAAACTATGCCGCGCCCGGTGGGCTGCTGCTCGGCACCGACAGCCACACGCCCAACGCGGGCGGGCTCGGCATGATCGCCATTGGTGTCGGAGGCGCCGATGCCGTCGATGCAATGGCCAACATCCCGTGGGAGCTCAAGGCGCCCAAGATCACGGGCGTGCACCTCAAGGGCAAGCTGGACGGGTGGACGTCGCCCAAGGACGTCATCCTGCACCTGGTTGGCCATCTGACCGTCCAGGTGATACTTCAAAAAAAAACTATTTTTCATATTTTTCATTTATTATTTTTATTTATTTAGGGTGGAACGGGCCACATCATCGAGTACTTTGGCGAGGGCGTCGAGTCGCTGTCGTGCACGGGCATGGCCACGATCTGCAACATGGGCGCCGAGATGGGCGCGACCACGTCCGTTTTCCCCTTCACCAAGCGCATGAGCGCGTACCTCCACGCGACCAACCGCGGCGACCTAGCCGAGGCCGCTGCCAACGCGGCGCCGTTCCTCCTGGCCGCCGACAAGGGCGCCGAGTACGACCGGGTCGTCGAGATCGACCTCAGCAAGCTGGAGCCCCACATCAGTACGGCGCCTAATTGTCTTTTTTTTTTTTTTATTGAATGGTAATGTAGATGGCCCGTTCACGCCCGATTTCTCGCACCCTCTGTCGTCCTTTGCCAAGAGCGTCAAGGACAACAAGTGGCCCACCAAGCTGCAGTCGGCGCTGATCGGCAGCTGCACCAACAGCAGCTACGAGGACATGTCGCGTGCTGCCTCGATCGCCGAGCAGGCGAGGGCCAAGGGGCTCACGGTCAAGTCCAACTTTATGGTCACGCCTGGCTCGGAGCAGATCCGCGCCACGGTCGAGCGCGACGGCCAGCAGCAGGTGCTGACGTCGGTGGGCGGCCAGGTGCTGGCCAACGCGTGCGGCCCGTGCATCGGCCAGTGGAAGCGCACCGACATTGCCAACAACGAGGAGAACGCGATCTTCACCTCGTTCAACCGCAACTTCAAGGCGCGCAACGACGGCAACGCCAAGACCCTCAACTTCTTGGCCTCGCCCGAGATCGTCACGGCCATGGCCTTTGCCGGCCGCACCGACTTTGACCCGCGCAAGGACTCGATCGCCCTCGCCGACGGCACCGCCTTCAAGTTTGACGCGCCCAAGGGCACAGAGCTGCCCTCCAAGGGCTTTGAGCTGGGCGTGGACACGTTCATCCCGCCGGGGACGGCCAGCAGTGGTGGCGGTGCCCAGGTCGAGGTCGATCCCAAGTCGGACCGGCTCCAGCTGCTCGAGCCCTTTGCGCCCTGGGATGGCAAGGATTTCAAGGTATCTTTTATATTTATTTACTTATTTACTTATCATATGGTCATATCAGAACGTCAAGGTCCTGGTCAAGGTCCAGGGCAAGTGCACGACCGACCACATCAGCGCCGCCGGGCCCTGGCTCAAGTACAAGGGCCATCTGGAGAACATTGCCGAGAACACGCTCATCGGCGCCGTCAACGCCGAGACGCAAAAGGTCAACTCGACGCTCAACACGCTCACGGGCCAGCACGACACGATCCCGGCCGTGGCCAAGGCGTACAAGGCCGCTGGCAAGCAGTGGCTCATCGTGGCAGACGAGAACTATGGCGAGGGGTCTGCCCGCGAGCACGCCGCAATGCAGCCCCGCTTCCTCGGCGGCGTCGCCGTTGTCGCGCGCTCGTTTGCCCGCATCCACGAGACCAACCTGAAGAAGCAGGGCGTGCTGCCGCTCACCTTTGTCGACAAGAAGGACTACGAGCTGGTCAAGGCCGCGAGCACCGTCGAGACCGTCGGCTTGGCCGCACTCGCCAAGCCTGTGCCGGACCTGGCAGCGCCCATCCACCTCCTCATCGACGGCAAGACAAAGGTCCCCGTGGCGCACACCCTCAGCGTCGACCAGGTCGAGTGGTTCAAGCACGGATCGGCCCTCAACATGATCCGTTCACAGCTGTAAAAGAGTCAAATACGTTTGTAGCTGGCAAAAAAATAATTGAGCGTGCTGGCCACTTGGGCTGGCCACTTGTGCTATTTTTGTTTTCTGTCGGCCGAAAAAAGAACACAAAGCCAAAATGGTAACGTCAGAACGTCTGTGGGGAGGGGCTCTGTGGGGGGAGGTGCTGGTGGGGGAGGGGCTAGTGGAGGAGAGGGCTGCCGGAGGAGGGAGTGTGGAGCGACAAGGACGACGTGGGTGATGGGGAGCGAGAATCAACATAAAAAGATCACACGTTTCTTTTTTTTGTCTGTTCTACTACACCCCAAAAAATAGCGTGGCTCTCTCTGTTGCTTGTTCTTTGTTCTGTCCCTCTCATCGTTTAGCTACTATTTTTCTTGTTTTTCTTATTGGAAAAAATAAGGAAACGTTTGGGGGATTGGGTTTCCTCCGTTTACTTTTCGTGTGACGTTTGTCCCGTTTTTTCTCTCTGCTTCCCTGCTTGCCTTTTGCTCTTGTGCTGCTTTGTGCTCGGTACAGTGGGGATCTCGTTGTTTGGTCTTTGACTTTTTTAAAAAAGTCGTGCAATCCGCAATCCCGCACGAGAAAAATACGAGCAACGTGCGTGTGATTTCCCTTTTTTTCTTCTTCTTCTTTTTTTGCTCTCCCTCTTGAGTGGGCTGTGGGCCTCCTTTACATGTGAAAGCGACACCAGCACATGGATGAATAAAAGGGCTTGGGTTAGCCACGTCGTTTCGGGGGGGCTATCCTATATAAACACTCTCATTTTGTGCTAAATCGTGCACGTTTCTTTTCTTGCCGCAGTCGTCCAAGAAGGTCCGTGACAAGACGACTCGCCGCGCAGCCCGTCAGACGTCCAATGTCTTTGCGATGTTTGACCAGAAGCAGATTGCAGAGTTCAAGGAGGCTTTCTCGATGATTGACCACGACAACGACGGCTTCATCGACAAGGAGGACCTCAAGGACATGCTCGCGTCACTGGGCCAGAACGCCACCGACGAGTACATTGACGAGATGCTGAGCGAGGCCCCCGGCCAGCTCAACTTCACCATGTTCCTCACGCTCATGGGCGAGAAGCTCAGCGGCACCGACCCCGAGCACGAGATCATCCAGGCATTCGAGTGCTTTGACGAGGCGAGCACGGGATTCATCAGCGCCAAGGACCTGCGCGAGTTCATGACCACGATGGGCAACCGCTTCACCAACGAGCAGGTACCATTCATAGTCATTCCGTTTTTGTCTGTTCTAATCCCCATGCATCTTAGGTCGACGTCATGTTCAAGGGCGCTGCTCCCGACAAGGACGGAAACTTCAACTACCGCGAGTTTGTTCGCGTCCTCAAGCACGGCGAATAAAGTATTGTTTCCCCACCTCCTCCTCCCTTCCTGTTTTTGTTTTGCGTGTTTGAACAAATATTATTAAAAAAAAAAAAAAATTATCCGAGGCCACACAAATCGCGCAGGTACAGCGACGTCAGCCCGACCTCCTCGTGCACCTCGGGCGCCAGGTTGACCAGCTGCAGAAAGCCGTGGCCCAGGCCCGGTCGGATGCTGATTTCGACGTCGTGGTCGATGGCCTTGAGACGCTGTTTGATTAAATTCCAGTTAATAATTATTTTTGACAACAAAATTATTTTTACGTTGTAGAACATGACCGAGTCGTCCAGCAGCGGGTCAAACTCGCCCACGACGATGCGCGTCGGCGGGAACCGACGCAGTGCCTCGTCTGGGGCAAACACCGGCGACATGAACGGCTCGCTGTTGGGGTCGAAATCGGACGCGGTTGGCCTGAGCAGCTTCTTGAGGTGCATGAGCATGCCCGTGTTGAGCATGGGGTCGGTGGACGAGAGGATGCGCGAGCACGAGAGCGAGTCGGTGAGGTTGAGGACCGGGTAGGACAGCAGCAGGCCGTCGGGCACGCGGAACCCCTCGGCGATGGCCATGAGCGTGACCGCGGCCACCAGGTTGCCGCCCGCGCTGTCGCCGGCGAGGATGATGCGCTGCCCGGTCGATCCCACGCGCAGCGCGTTGGCCACGACCCAGCGGTACGCCTGGTAGCACTCCTCCAGCTGCGTCGGGAAGGCGTACTCGGGCGCGAGGCGGTAGTCGACGCTGAACACGGGCATGTCCGTGTCGATCGACCACTTGCGCACGTAGGGCAGGTGCGAGTACGACGTCATGGCGACAAAGCCGCCGCCGTGGACGTGCACGATCAGCGCCGGCGCGGGGTTGCTCAGGATGGGGTACTTGAGCGAAAAGTGGCCAAAGATGCCGCCGGTGTGACGCTCCAGGGCTGCGTGCGCGTTCTCGGCCAGGTCGTCTGACGAGGCCGACGGCGGCAGGGCAAACTTGGACATCTTCACCTTGGGCGTCGCCTCGGGATGGTCCTGCGTCGAGATCAGCAGGGGCTCTGTGTGGGCCGAGGTCAGGCGCACGCGGATGAGCGGGCGGTAGTGCGGGGACGTCTTGGTCAGTCGCGGCACCTTGAGCACGTGGGCGAGATCGGCCGGAGGGGCGGTCGACCGCTCGTAGAACTGGCTGTTGGGCTTGTCCAGCTCGTTGGGGATGGAGAAGGGCAGGTCGACCGTGACCTTGTCAAAGAGCATGTCGAGTGCTGCAATCATTACAGATGAATGAATGACGAATAAATAAATAAAATTATCTCCGTACCGGAAGAGTCGGCCAGGTTCCAAAGAAACTTGCACAGGCCCATGTCGAAATCGTCGTCATTGAGGACCTTGGCTGCCCTGCGAGCGGCCTGCTGGATCGACAGCGCATAGTAGGCGTTGTAAAAGGCAAAGGAGGACAGACGGACGAGGCGCCACCGGGCAGAGTAGGCCTTGCTCGCGGCGGCCGTGGCGCGGACGAGCATGTAGTGGAACGAGGCCAGGCTGGGCATGAGGTGCGGGGCGTACGAGGCGAAGAAGGGCGCGGCGTTGAACGTGCGCAGGTAGGCGTCACGGGTGAGCCCGCTCTCCTGGGCGGCAGTGACGAATGGGCTGTTGATGGCGGCAACGTTGCTGCCACTGCTGCCACTGCTGCTGCTGCTGCTGCTCGCATTGCTGCTACGGGTCTCGCCGCTGTCCAGCCGGTCGACCAGCACGTGGATCGACACGGCCAGCTGCAGCTGGTGCACCAGCCCCGGCAGCTTGGCCAGCACGCTGTCTACCGTCTTGCGCCGCTTTCGAGCAGTCAGGATCGTCGTTCTCCTACTGGTGGCATTGTTGAGCAGGTCGATGTGGGCCATGACGGACCGCAGCACAGAGACAAAGCCCACGCCCAGCTGGTACCGCGCAGTGTCCTCTCTAACGACGCGCATAAGCATCTCCTCGATCGCGGCAAGGCCTTGCCTGGGACCGTCCTCGTCGTCATCGCCGCCCACGTTCAACGGCGGGCTGCCCGTGGCCGCCAGGACCTTGCACACGAGCGCATGGTTGCGCACCAGCTGCTTGCGCACGGCTGCTTGGTCCGGCAGGCCCTCGAGGGTGCGGATTTGGTAGGCGTACGACCCACGGTACAGCGTGCGCGTCCGTGTCTGTGGCACGGGAGTGGGCATGGCCAGTGTGACGGCGTTGCTGCTGCTGCTGCCCTGCTGGTGCAGCTGCTGTGGGTCGACACGGTGAGGCACCTCGATCACACGGTGGCCAAAGCACGACGACGACGCCTCGTCGTTGTCGTTGCCCTTGAGCGGCACGACAATGACCTCCTCGTCGGCGTTGTCGGTCATGACGTGGTGGGGCGTAGTGGTGCGCAAGCTGCTGGCGAGACGGCGGCGGGCGGAAGTGAAGCAGACACGAGGGCGGAGGCACAGCAGCATGGGCAGGCGCGCGCTGGAGCAGAGTCAGCACGGCAAAAAGTGCAACAGCCCATCTCAGTCGATATCGTGGCGGTGCCGGGACGAACGTGTCGCAGAAGCAAACGTGAGGAAAGTTGGAGCGAGGGTCCCATCTTTCGTGACCTGCAAGGCAACATTCCTTGGAATAAAGTTTATTTTTATTCTTTATTCTCTACTCTTCTTCGTCAGTCTTGTTTGTCTCTCTGTACCCATCTCTGTCTCACCACCGCGACCGCAACCACATCCCCCCCCCCCCAAC
>Ga0302230_10000293_pt1 | contig 48791 bp, 84 predicted proteins | sample II_Palsa_N2_1_FD_193523 | JGI IMG/M metagenome (GOLD analysis project Ga0302230, IMG submission 193523) | Peat permafrost microbial communities from Stordalen Mire near Abisko, Sweden - II_Palsa_N2_1 | ecosystem: Environmental > Terrestrial > Soil > Palsa > Peat permafrost | place: Sweden... | reverse complement strand
CCTGTTCGAGGCGCATATGGCCGGTGCCCCTCGTCCGGCCGTGTTCTGCGGCCCGAGCCATTTCATCTTTGGTTGAGTGTCCTGAGGGTATCTCACCAAGTGGGGTTTCGCAATCCCCTCTACATGCCACATCCTCGAATAGTGTTACAAGCCACTAATTAGAGTTTGTACTGTATAGCTTAGCTCATTATGCGACCTGGACGCCTTGCGTTGCATGTGGCCGTGGGACTAGCCATGGCTGTTGTGGCTGTATGCAGCGCGACATCGGCACACAGGCGGCACAGCGGCGAGGGCAATCACATGAAACGTACGATGAAAATGGGGAGGACAGTGCATGACATGAAACCTCCTGAAACACTCTGTGTGTTTGTTTACCACAGCGATCGACCTGGTGCCCGCGTACCGGGCCCAGCAACGGTATGGAGTTGCCCGTTTGCTTACGTATCGGTAAGTAATTATGAGGGCACTTCTAGGGCCGTCGAACTCGCAAAAGGAGACGTGCGGTTGCTGCCAAACCTCCTGGATTTTGATATCGACTTGTCGGGAGACCACGCGGCGGTGCGTTTGAGTCTTCGCACGGCGTTTCGCGGCGATCGCGTCGTTTCATTTACGGATGGCACTCACGACAGCTTGGCCGTTCCTGTCGCAGTTTTTGACGGCAAGGTAACTTGAATGGATCTATGAAGCACGCAGGCTGAAAAACATGTGAAAGGTCGTTCGCTCCGACTCGGAGGAGGTCGAGAGTAACCTTGCGCATCTGACCATCTTCTCAACCGAGCCGGCAATTGTAGCCGAGGGTTTCTTCTATGTTGACACGTTGATGTATCGTATTGTCTCCGACGAGTCGATCAGCCTGAGGCAGACTCGGAGGTATAAAAGTTGAATTGGAATTTTTTTTTTTTCTCCCCCTTCTGACCAACAAACCCTGCCTGCACCAGCGAGGATGACCGAGGCCGCCACTCTTCAACATTTCTCATTCTTGAGGAGACCTCGCCATTGGAGCGTCTCGGCGGATGTGGCAGCGGGAGCGGCGGCAGCGGTGGCAGCAATGATGATAATCCCATTGTCGACGAACAAGAAGCACCACGTACTCCAGCGAAGCCGCTCTCGTCTTTGCACAAGATATCGATTGTACAGCCGGCCGCGGTTTATTATTATTCTAAAAATTAAAATAAAAAACTGCAGGGAGTGCATGTCGACTGCAATGTGTGGAAGGGACACGCCGAGCCTGTCATCTCCTTGGTCAATTCGGCTGTTTCGTTTGCAAACCAGCGCTACTTTGGACAGATGAACCTTGCCCTCCAGCTCACCAGCCTCGTCGTAACGCCAAAGTGCCACAGGGGCGGCGAAACGTCGTCGATTTTTCAGCAGTCGTGCACGTTCGATGGGAACAACGACATTTCACGTCGACTTGACCAGTTCTCGTTTTGGCGCGGTCAGCGCAACTCTGACGAAGGTCTCTGGGTCGACATAACCAACTGCTACTTGTACGACACACGTTCAGCTACCATGTGACTAAATTTCGTGGGCAGGCCCTCGCAGCAAGGTTCGATCGTCGGCCTGTCGTGGACCCGCTCGGTTTGCTACACCACAGTGACTCCGACGCAAAACTCCACGGCCACCGCTGTGGTGAGTATGCCGGCTGACAACATGCAGACAGCCATGCTCATCTTTACACACGAGATTGGACACATCCTCGGTGCGATCCACGATGAGGACAGCTCGAGCAGCATGGCCAGTGGGGCTGCATCGGGAGGCAAAGGATGTACCCCCCATGAACTGCCCGATCCGTCTCCCTTTGTCATGGCCACTGTGACTGTACGGAAATGCAAAATTGTGCAATGACTTATGCTTAGCTTGCTATGTAGCCATCCGGAGGACTGACAAGTACGGTTCTCTCGCCGTGTAGCATTGAGTGGATCTACTACTACCTTCAAAACTACAACAATGTCCCCGGTATGATCGCGCCATGCCTACAGCCTGTTGAGCGCCACAAGCGTCAAGCGGAAAATCAGATCATCACGGCAGTCTCGCCCGTGTTGATTGCTGCGCAGGCATCCACCGTCCTCACATTGACGATCGCCGCGTCATACCTCATTGCAAGCAGCCAAGTTGGACTGTCGTCCTCCGCTCAGTGTAGCACCCCCGAGTACACGTATCCTCTGACCAGCACGACCGTTTCGTATGTTGGCGACGACGACAGGAAACACTGCTAATGCGGCTTTTTTTTTTCTTTCAGTGCCGACGTTTCTCAAGCGAACGTTTGGTTCGTTTGCTACTCTGCCGACAATGGCGCCGCCTGGGATAGTCAGCTCGTCAACGTGACATCAATCGGTAGCTAGCCGTTACAAAAAAAAAAAGAAATACTAATATTTAAACAGAGCAATCGCCCACTCTCCTGGCCAATATCGCCCCGAATCATATTCTTGTGAATTCGGAGTACTCGTTCATTACATCATCGTCTGTGAACACCCCCGAGGTTTGTACGTCAATAGTAAGTATTGTTAATTCGTTTTCTTAGACTCGGATCGCGTTGTCTACAAGTTTGTGCGCAAACGGAACGATTGTTTCACCAATGACTGTGAACGCGACGAACCAATTCTCCGTACGTTTCCCTGACCGCTGAAAAAAAAGTTTTTTTTTCTTCTTTTTAAGAATAGCGTAGATGCAGACGTCCATATCAAACCCGGGAAACTATTCAGTTTGCATTTCAACAACGTCTGGTCAATCGTACGTCCAAGCAGATGGCCTCTACGTTTGTTCGTTCCATTTCTGACATGTATATTTTGATGAAAAATAAAATGGATTATTTAATCAGTGATCGGGGCGTCCCCATCTTCGCCGACCAATTTGAAAGCATCAAACATCACTTCGTCTCAAGTGACTTTTACATGGACCGACGGCTTTGACAAGTACAAAGCCTGCTCTGTACATGTTTTCTTATTTTAAAAAAAAACTGTTTTTCGTTCAACTTAGCTTCTCGCCGATCTATTCGTTCCTGTTGGAAGTGTCAACTGGATCGCCAGACCCAACGACAACATCGTTCATCAAGTTTTATGACGGCGTAAGCGAGTTTTCTGCCCAGAATCTCCAGGCCAGTACATCCTATTCGATGAGCATGTACGAGATCAACTCCTTCAGCTACTCGCCCTTGTCTGCCGCCCTCCAGTTTACAACGCTAGGTCAGCTCTTTTAATTTGCAGAATAACTGAAGAACCAAAGTATAGCTCCATCAGCCCCTGGGCCCATTTCAGACCTCTCTGGCGCTGGGTCATCGGCAGTCGCACTGGAGCTAACGTGGTCGCCGCCGTCCGAAACTGGAGGTGTCCCTATCCAGGGCTATCTTCTCACCGTATCCGATGAGAGTAGCAATGCTACAATCGCAACTCTGGAGGTCGCTTCCTCAAGTACATCCACATCGATCGGCTCGGGCGTCTCGCCAGGTCACAATTACACCGTCAACATCACTGCATTCAACTCGTATGGCCAATCGCCACCCGCGTACTTTGTCGTCACCTCGCTGGCAGCCACCGTTCCCGGCTCGCCCATCAACGTCGTCGTGACCAACGCGACGGAAACATCGTTCTCAATTCAGTGGCAGCCACCCCCGGACGATGGGAACGAACCTCTCACGGCCTATGCCATCCTCGTCCAACTCGCATCCGATCTTTCCTTTGTCATCAACGAGACGTTCCCCAGCACCGTTCTCACCTTTGACGCCATCGGCTTCAATATCACTGCCGCGACACAGTACAACATCGAGGTCTTTGCGGTAAACACTGTGGGCACAGGCGCGGCTAGCACCGTCGTGTCTGTCACAACCCCTGGCGGATCGTCGGGATCTCCATCCAATTGGTTTCAGGGCAACTTGTACGTCCTCATTGGCATCGTCGTCATCGTCGGGATCATCTCGGTCCTCTTTGTGGTCATGATGGTCACGTCTCTTCGGCGGACGTCCGTGCCCCCAAAAGTAATTCACGACGATCCACGGCAAGACTTTGAGCTCACATCTGAGGAGGCCTTGCCGTCTTACAACGAGCTGTAGCACTCCAATGTAAAAATGCATAGTCAAAGTCATCCGCAAGTCCGCAACAAAGCGAAAAAAAAAAAAAAAAAGAACTGCGGGAAAACGATGACATCATAATTGCAAATCATGCTCTGGACTGCAGTCGTCGCTGTCCTCGCGCTCGCGTCGTCTGCGCAAGCGGTACATAGAAAAACCACGCAAGGGGCCATCTGACGGGCTGTCTTCCTTTTACTTTAGGTGAGCTCGGCGCTCAAGGTGGAGAAGCTCGAGGCAGAGATTGCGTCGTCCGATGTGATCGCGCTCGACACAAAGTTGTTCAACCTGTACACAGAGGCACCGCGCAACTACTCTATCGTGGTCGTGCTTACTGCCACTGAGCCTGGCCAGGCCTGTGACTTGTGCCAGTATGTTTTTTTTTTTATCTTGTTTAGTTGTGTTGGTTTTGGTGTTTTTCTTTTTCCTCTCATGTGATTTCTCTCGTCTTGTGCAGGCGCTTTGCAAAGCAGTACGAGGTCGTTGCAGACTCGTGGACCTCGCTGGATAAGCACGGCCGTCTCTATCTGTCGGTGCTAGAGTACCGCAATGGTCAGGAGGTCTTTGCCAAGGTAGCTTTTTTTTTCTTCCCTTTCTAAAGGACTTGCTGACCCTGTGTTTTTTTTTTCTTTTTCCCGTCCTTGTCAGCTCAAAGTTGCGACGGCCCCGCACATCCTCCACTTCCCGCCGACCGAGGGCAAGCACGCCAAGCATGAGAATCAGCGCGATCCCAACAAATACGAGACCTACGATATGGCGCGGTACGGCTTAACATTTTATTGTAAAGTATTTACCCCCTTGGTTGATGACAGAGGCGCCGAGGCCGAAGAGTTTGTTCGTTTCCTGGAGCAGATCGTTGGCCATTCGGTACTTTGCTTGTTGCTGGGTTGTTATTCCTGATTCTCTTTTTTTCAACGCAGATTCCCGTCAAAAAGCCCACAAACTACAGCGGCTTTTTCCTGAGCATCCTCATTGTCCTTGCAACCGCCGCCGTTGCGCGTCTGGCGTGGCTCCGTTTTAGTGAATACCTCAAGCAGCCAACCCTCTGGGCAGTCATCGCCATGGTTTGCAATACGAACAAAAAACAAAAACAAAAAAAAACTGACCAATCTCGCCAGGTCTTTACGCTTTTCTTCATCTCTGGTCACGCATGGAACTCTATCCGTGGCGCTCCATTTGTTGGGCGCGAGGCCATCTCTCCCCAATTCCAGCAACAGTTTGGAGCAGAAACACGCATGGTGGCGACTCTGTGTACGTGTGCCAACTTGCGCAATTGTCCTCACATTTTCCCCCTCTCGCAGACGGAGCTGCCGCGTTTGCTTTCATCATGCAGGCCCTTCACGTCCCAGGCATCACTACTGTATGATAGACAAGGAGAAATAAAGCGCAAAGATTGCTTACCGACTATTCACTCTAGCCCTCGACTCAGCGACTGTTCGCCTACGGGTACGCAATTCTCTTTGTTGTCGCGTCGTCCGCCCTCATCGCCGTTTTCCGCATGAAGTACGGCCACTACCCGTACCGCCTACTTTTTTAGACGATATTATTTGTGTTTGCTATGAAGACTCCAAAAGGACCCTGTGGCTCAGAAGACGCAGCAGAGAAGAGGAGAGAGAGAAACAACAACAACAACAAACTCATAAACAGAAATGGCACGGACGACTACAAGTACAAGTTGGGGAAATATTTGAACTGGACACCCCAGGTGGACTCGATGATGGGAAGGAGCCACCGCCGATCCATCCAGTTAAGTCTCGTCTGCTCCTGCGTAGACGGGTCTATGCTGCGATACCGCATGACCCAGTTCATAAAATCCTCGATGAAGGGCGGAAGCTCTTCCGACAAGCTGAACCGGCCCAGGGCAAGGCGCATGAGGTCCGCATACGTGATTTGGTACTTTGTCAAGAGCTGCTTTAGCTTTTTGAGGATATCGCGTCTAAGATGAGAAAGTTTCATTTTTTATTTTTTTTTTGTTTAGAGAGGAGGAAAAAAAAAAAAGGGTACTCTTACTCTTGGTAAGCGAATGCGACCGGAGGGACGGACCGCGTCATGGTCTGCGTGGTTGGGTACTTTTTCGGGTTGGCAGTCGGCACAGGGTACTGCGTTTCATGGAGGATGTGGACGGCAGCATGTGGGGTAAATGTCACCCTGCGATGGATCCTAGGCGAACCGGGATCGCTGTCAGACGATGACCGTTCCACGGCGCACGCACTTGCAGGTCCGCCTCCGTTCGGACTGTTTCGGGTTGAGCTCGGAGCTGAAGCAGTTGTGTGAACTTTGAGCAAGCGTTTGGCAAGCTGAGCGTTTGACCACTGCGGGAGACCTATAAATACCAACTTTACTGTGAGCACACACACACACACACAATAAAAAAAACATTTTTTCGGAACCATACCAACACGACTGATGTTTTCATTGCTTGTCGTTGCCATTGACGATGAGGAAGAGCTGTCATCGACCATGTCATTCTCGTCGTCGTCTTCGCTTTCGTCGTCGGCGTCAGCCGCGTCCGAGGACTCGGCCATGTGGTTATCATTGAGCGGCACAAACTCGATCGTAATTTTCTGCTGGTAGTCTTGCTCCTGCGCTTGATCAGCAAGCTTTTCGGCGACTTTGGCAGCCAAAGACCCTATCGCCGCTGCCACGGGATGGGGTGCGACAATCGGCGGTGTGTCTGTTGTCCGACTTGAGTTGGTTCCGTCGTAATCGTCGCCAGTATCCATGTCTTCGTCAGCGCCGTCAGCGCCTCCGCTGTCTTCTGTGCTGCTGGCGCTCTCTGTTCGGGGTGGCGGTGGCGGCGAGATGAGTCGCACAGACGATGTTGAACCATCCGTGAGGACAGCGGGGGCACCAACGACAGCGGTGTCGGGCGTGGATGGCGCCAGTGCGGGCGACTTGCTCTCGTGCATTCGAATCTCGAGTAGCCTGAGAAGCTCTGACGACGGCTCGTGCACGGGCCAAGTCGGCTTGCGCCGCGACCCTCCCGGCGATAACAGGTCGCTATCGTTTGCTGCTGCACTGCTGCTGCTGCTGCTGCTGCTGCCACCGCCGACACCGCCGTCCTCTGCTATTTTCACCCCCGGCCGTTCCAGACGCCTGAGAGCCAGCACGGGCGTCAACAGCGCCACGTCGATAGCGCTGAGGCTTGTGCTTCCAGCGGAGGTGTAGTTGCTGTTGCCACTGCCACTGAAGTCACCAAAGCCAACGCCGCCGCCGTCGCTACTGCCGCTGCTGTTGTTGACGTTGTTGCCGTTCCTGCTGCTGCTCATCATCATGAGCGCCTCCCGCTGGGGGTCGGTGGTGCAGATCGAATGCCGCCGCGGTCGCTTGGGTGGCGGTGGTGACGGCAACTGTTCCTGGCTGTTGCTGTTGCTGCTGTTTCCCCCGGCCGCTGTTGCTGTTGTTGGTGCTGCTGGCGGTGTAGCTGCTGGTGCTGGTGCTGGCGGTGCTGGCGGTGCTGTTGTTGCTGTTGGCGACACGCCCAGCAGGCTGCTGCTGCTGCGACTGCGTGCTCGTTGCGCAGCCAACATTCCAGAGTTTCTCTTTCTTTTTTTCAGTTTTTTTTTTTTTCAAATGGCGCAAGCACTGATCGACCGACTGTCGTCCTCAGCGCCTGGTACTGCTGGTCGTGCCCATGTCGCTCGTGCTATGCGTCACTGGCCCAAGACAAGCTCGTGAGGTAGTGTTGCATACAGGGGGGTGTACACGCTTAATGTACAAGCATGCTGGCAGTGCGCACGTCTTTGAGACCCTTGCCTCGAGGATTGAGTGGGTGGCTCTCGGCGTCGGCGGCGAGCAAGTACACATAGCGTCGACATGGGAGTCGGTGGTGGGGCTGTTCAAGCCAGAAGCTGAACGGATCGTGGCGACCAAGCGGAGGAATGCAGAAATCCAGCCCGAGTTACCCGAAGACGACGGCGACGGCGACGGCGATGGCGATGAAAACAGAACAAAGGGAGGGGCGTCAGCGTCGACAATAGGGCACGACAACGACACAACCATAATGCTCGGTCCCGGGGTGAGCGCCTTCTCGCCCATCCCACATAATCCTGTCGCGACTGCGACCTCGCCACAGTCGATGCTGATGCCGCAGCCATCGGAAGAGAGTCCGATGCAAAACCCAACAGCTTTGCCACCGCTGTCCGCGTCTTCGACAGCCAAGCGGTCGTCGTCTCGAAGTGCTCCGCAACAGTTTGAGAGCCCTCTCCTCGTCACACCAGCAAGGAGCAATCGAATCATCCCTCAAGACCAGCATCTGCAACCAGTTCACGGTGGAAGCCAGCTTCCTGCGGGCATGTCGTTCTTGGACGAGAGCACTTCGCAGTCTTCAACCAGTTCACCAGGGATTGCTTCTGCGTCAACACCACCAGCACCAAATAAACGTCAGAAAAGATCATCAGACTTTAGCCAAAGGGAACCAATCGCATCACTGTGAAAAAAAAAAAAGAGACAAAAAACTTGGGTTTAGGTACTCAGTGACAAAGAACAAGTATGTCAGCGCAACATTTCATTGCACGTCTTGCAAACGGGATGGTTGTTTGTCACATGGAAGGTGATACCGGTCGGGCCGACAAGGGGCCTATCGAAAATAAGAATTAGAAGGAAAAAAAAAAGCGTACACATTCTTTGATTCACATACACATTGCAGCGGGAACAGTTGAAGCACTCGACATGGTACCGTCGATCCAGGGCAGTAACGACTTGTGTGGTTAGGCGCTTTTTGCACACATAGCAATTGAAATGGTGACTGCAGTAGATGTCGTTGTTGACAGTCGTGTACTCTTTCCCAGCGAGGGATGCGTGGCACTCCTACAAAGGCATTTTCATCAATGTCATACTTGGTGAGAAAAAGAAACGCACCTTGCAGCTGAGGCAGTGCGCGTGGTATTTTTTGTTGTCGACCGTAACATACTCGCTCGTAATTGCCTGCTCACAGAGTGTGCAAAACATTTCCAGACGGAACCGGTAGTCATGAACGCAGAGGATTTCACCGTCCAACATGACGACCGATTCTATAGAAATGAGAGAAACGTTTTCAAGAGTTAAACCTACGGTCTTTTATCAATTTACCTTGAGCAAGGTGGACGTCGCAATCGGCACAGCGGAAACAATTTGCGTGCCACTTTTTATCAAACGACTCGATCATCTCGTCGTGGATACTCAGGTTGCACGAACCACAGACAAAGGTGGATGCATAGTCCGAGTCGCAGAAGAGCTTCATGTCGTGGAAAAAGAACTTGGAGCCGTGGATTTTTTCGTCACACACCGAGCTAACAACAACGAAATTACTTTTTCTTCATGTTCTGTTTCCATTTTTTTTTGTTGACACCGTACCATTTGAAATGATCAGGATGCCACTTGTACCCAGCCCAGGAGATGTAGGTTACGCTGGTATCCTCAACATCAATGTCCACCTCGCAATACAAGCATTTCTGGCCCAGCTCGGCCTCGTTGGCAACTGCTGCCGCCAAAGCAACATTGTCAAAGTCGTCCAGGAGGTCGTCGAGCGCATCCTTGTCGCTCTTTTGTGTGATGGTCTGGTAAAATAATTTAGAAGAAGAAGAAGGGAAAAAAAAAAAAGCGCAAAGCTGGTACCGAAACGGGAGCGCCCGATTGGGAGCTCCGCTGAAACGAAGCCGAGCTTGCCGCCATCGATGCACGCTTGGCAGCGTCCTTTGCTTGCTCGAGGATGGCATCGAGTGAGTCTGTTGTGTCCGCGGCCGAGCTTGCCTGGTAGTCCTCGTCGGTATATGATGGGGTTGATGCGGCAAACGCTAGTTCAGACAAGAGATCGTCCAGCTGATCGAGCGCGTTGGGCTTGGGTTCAGGAGGCGCAACCACAGCTTGGTGCGGAACAGGTGCAGTAACCTTGATTGGAGTGCTCGAGGATGCAAGCGACACAACAGAGGGTACTGCCTTGGGGACGGGCGCAGGATTGGAGCTCTCGACAAGGCCATCTCCAGGTGAACTCTTGCTTGATGCCGTGGGCGGAAGGGTATGCTTGGTAAAGCTATCGAGGTCGCCAATGAGATTGTCCAAAAGGATGAGGCTGTTGGGTCTCATCGTGAACGTCGACGCGTGTCCAACCATCACCGAGTGATTTGGCCTGAAAAAAAATAAAATTAAGACACATATTGGTGCAAAATAAACATGGTAGCGCTTACAGGGTAGGCAAGTTGGTATCGACTGTGTCATAGTCGGGACGCACCGCACGAAGGCTGCCCGTACGTTGCTGCTTGGGAGCGGTCGGGACGGGGACTTTGGGCGGTGCAACAGGTGCCACGAGACCAAGGGGCTTGGCACCACTATCGCCGTCGCTGCCGCTGCCGATAGAACTGCCACTTGCGCGCGCAAACGCCGTATGCGGCGTCATCGGACCAAGCAGATTCTGCTCGCGGTCATAGTGGGTGAGGACGCCATCAAGGATGGATTCAAGGCGCTCGACTAGCGGCTTTTCTTCCAATGTGGCGTTTTCCTTCATGCGCAATTTCGTCACCTGGTAGTAGGTGTAAAGTCGCGAGCACTCGCGCTCGTAGTCGACGCCCTTTTCGATGGCTACCAAAAAAAAAAGGAAATCTTAACAATCACAATCAATATGCAAGGAAAAACCTTTGTCCCAGTTCAGCGTCCGTCGTTTCAGCTCACGGGCAGACACGGGCGTCGGGGTGATCGTGATCTCGTCAAGGTACTTTTTGACCCCGTCAATGTTGGCGACGATGATCGTGTTCATGCCTTTTATTATTATTTATTTAATATTTACTACAAACCACAATCATAGCATGCACGTACCCTTCATGTACTCCTCCTTGTAACCAAACTCGACGAGGTTGCCGAGATTCTGGATGGTCTTAGCAACAAGGGTGAGCGTACGGCCAATCTTGGCATCAGCGTGGTCTTATCAAAACAAAAAAAAAAAAAAGGGGGGGGGGGGAGAAAGAGTAAAGTTAGATAGCATTAGTGACAAAAATAAAATAATTTTACCAGGCCACAGGCCAAACAATTTGGGTGCGAGGATGGCAGGGCAGAAGAAGCGCAAAAATATAAAGCCAGAGATGGCCGTGTATGAAACGGTCGGGTTGTTGCTGAACTTTGAGAGGACCTGCTGGCGGATGTGCCCAAACAGCTCGCCGAGTGGCTTTGGGCATGAGCTCGCTGAGCTGAAGATGGTCTTGATCGTGGACACGACCACGCCTTCGAGATTCTTAAAGTTTTTCTCGATGCTTTCGTTCTTATCCACACGGGTGGGGTCGACCTCGCACGCCTTCCGGCTCGTCATAATCTCCTTGACGAGCGGGCTCAAGACCGTGTTGAGGTATTCCCAAGCGCACGACTTCATGAACACGTCCAAACCCTTGGTGGCCATCGAGTTGCCGCGGAAGATGGTGTTTGGGTCCACTAGTCGTGGAAAAATCGTTTTAATGAGAGCAACTAAAAAGCAGGAAACGCACAAGTGGAGTCAATCTCGTTTGTGATGACGTCCATCAGGAACTCTTGTGCCTTGCCCATGTCGTCAAAAATCTTGACCAACGTGCGCGCAACGTCCTCGCGGTTGTCGGCAAACTTTCCCAGCAGAGACGGGAGCAAGAAGCGGCTAGCACTCGTGAGCTGTAAACGCGCGCATAAGCAGTCATCCAAACAAATTCTCTCGTACCTGAATCATGTCCAAGTAGACATCTCGGGGCAGGACGACTTCCTCCAGATAACGCAACTTGAGGCGGACAGAGCCCAGTGATTTGTCCCTTGCATTCTTGGGAGACACTGTATGGAGGACAATGTTACCACACACACACACACAAAAAAAAAAAGAAAAAAGAAAAAAAAGGTACTCGCCGGATGCGCCTGCTTGAAGATCTGGATGGCCTTGACAAAGTTCTTTGATTTGATGATGTCTGGCTCTTTGGGCAAGCCAGACTTGCCTCCGACTTTTGATGAGCGCTTGGACGGCTTGAAGATGCTCAGGATCTTGCTGTCACCAGAGCTGCCGTCAGACGTTCCCTTCATTTCGGCTGCGCGCGCGAGTGTTACTTATCAAGCATGAGCTTCAAAAAGTACGAACCAGGCTGGGGCCACACAGGATGCCACTTTTCGACAGCATCGCGTTGAGGCATGCCTTTCAGGGGAACTTCAAAATATCCCATAAAGTCGTCCTCCGTGAAGCGGTCCCAGTCCCACACAGACACGTGGAGGATAAAGTTGTCTGCATCCCCTTTGAATTTGCTGACAATAGAGCAGTGGTTAGTATCGCATTTTCCAACGAGCGCGTACAACTCAAAGGTCTGGTTAAAGTGTGGGTTGAGCGTCTTCATCTGCACGTTGGTGTGCTGCGTTGTCGTGGCCTCGGAATCTGGCGTGAGATGGAGCACCACGTAGGGATCCGAGAATCCTATGGAAAAAAAAAAAGATTATGGATCCACAGGCTTCTTGTGTTGGACGCGTAAATACCATTCTTGTCCTTGGAAACGAGGTCGCGCCCACCGACAACTGCGGGCACCATGTTGATCGAAACAGAAAGCACACAGATCACATACCGTTAACAATCAGAGTGTTTGGTTCATCGATGCCCGTGCTGGGAATGAGCGTCGTTTCCAAGCAGACTTCACCGGTGACGGTTCCCTCGGTCGCGGCCGATGCGAGCGGGAACCACTGCTCGATTTGCTTGCGCAGGCCACGAAGAAAGTCGCGCGTGAGCGTAACCTTGCCCAGCGGCACGTCCTTGCTGCGCCGGTTCTCGTTGTCGTCCCAGACGACGAGGTCGATTTGTTTGTTATGCGGGAACATGGGCCTTTGCAACGCCGACAGTGAGTGAGCGGATTTTTTTTTTTTTTTCCCCTTAAAAGAGAGCAACGGTACAGGTAGACCTCATGGTGCCAGTGAGGTTCGGTCGAGTTCCACACCGTGTGCGTGCGCGACTCTTCCTTGTGGTCAAGCTGGATGACGGTGTACGGGTCGCAGCTTCCTGTAGCAGAGACAACAAACAAAAACATGCGCTTACATTTTCTCCGGCAACTTGAAAAAAAAAAAACAAAGAACGTACGCCCTTCCATGGGCAGCGCCTTTGCCTCAATGATCTCCACCAGTAGGTTGCACTCGCGGCGCGCAGCTGCGCTCTTCCTGCGCAGCGTGCCTTTGGCAATCTCCAAGCGGAGCTGTGGTGCTGGAGGCATGGTATGGGTAGTGTACACAGGTGTCATGGGCGCGGCGCATATTTCTTCAGGCGGCCGTTTTTCACGGTGAGTAGCGGGTGCTGTGTGTGTGTGTGCGTGCGCAGTGCTCGCGTGTGGCACGGCACTGCCCGTCTGTTTTTTACTTTATTTTTTAAAGAAAAAAACCAGGTGTTCGATTGACACATTCACCCGATGCTTTCTCTGTTTATTTTTTACGACGTGTTGTTCCACGTTGTGCAGCGTTCTCTGTCTGGGGGTGATGGTGGTGTGTGGGGGGGACAGGCCCGAGTGCAGACTTCTTTATGCGCTCTCGCTCATTCGTCCCTCTTGTGCACTATTATTTTGGCACGTCTCGTCACACGTTCCTTTTATTTTTTTTCCCTTCCTTCTTTCTTCCTCACATTCACGATTAACCAGAACGTGCAAATGTCCGAGCCGCAGTCCCCGACAATCGTCGAGCGTCCACCTGACGGTATGCACGCGTCGTCCATAGTTTCGAACGAGAAACCCTAAATCCTCTGGTGCAGACGACACGCCGGCGCGTGATGCCTCGCCCGAGCGAACACGTCCAGACCTCCTTTCGGTGCCGCGTCACAATTCCAGCTCGCAACTGCGTCTTGGTGGCGGCGCTGGGGCAGCCGGGAAAGGCAAGCCTGGGAGTGTGGCTGTGCTGCACAACACAGACTTGGCCAAGATTGCAAACGAGGAGTGGCAGGCGTTGCTCAAGGGCGAGATGTACTATTGTCAGGTAACGTTTTCGCAGGCCATCTGTACTACTCGTGTGCCTCATCACTTCTTTTTTTTTTTTCCCCGCCGTTTCCAACAGCTGGTGATGGGCAACACAAATCAAACCATGGATGTCATCCTCAATGTGAACCTCTCTGGAATCCGCCTGCTTGACCGCAAGTCGGAAGAGGTCCTCTACCAGTTTGACATTGAGCAAATCCTCCAGTACTCGTACAGCCAGCAGCACTCGACGTTCTCCTTTTCATATCTCAAAGAGGGTCGTGCGTTTGTCACGCACAAGATCATCTCCAAGGACGTAATGTTTGCACGCCAGTATTTCCTCTATATTAAACAACAACATTAGTATCTCGAAATCCACCAGTACCTCGGAAATGCCATTGCCATTGTTATCAAGCTCAAGACGCAGATCAAAAAGAACGGGCCCACTGAAACACTCAACATTTTGGATCCCCAGCGTCAAAACGAAAAGAACCACTCGGTGGACACGTTGCGGCGGTATAAACTGACAAAGGAAGTGGTATTGTGCTCACAAGCAATGCAGCTCATCGCGAGCAAAGCTCTACTTTGAGCAAAAGTACAAGAATCGAGGGCAGTCCAGCCCAACAGAGTCGCACCCTGAAGATGGTCAAATGGGCGACCAAGTACCGCCTTCGCCACGCGAGCCTGGTGAGTGGCCCTGATTTTCTTTTTCTTACATTTGCCGACATCCTATTTCAAACGTTAGACGGAAAAGCCTCACACCTGACATCGCTCTTCCAGCCGTTTTCCGCCCCCTCACCCGCAACATCTCCACCGCCTGCGGCAGCAGCGTCGTCATCACCGGCTATTGTGGGGGGAGCGTCCTCGTCGTCCTCTACTATCACATCGCCCCCTGCTCCCGCATCGTCGTCCGCTACAACAGGAGCTCCTCCATCGAGTGGCATCAAGACGCGATTCAAGGAGTACACCCGCGAGCACGCCGAGGCCCCTTCTGCTGCCGACGACAAAGCCGATTCACCGATTGACGATGACGATCGTGCCAGCGTCAGTGACGCCCACATGGACTCCAAGAGTATTCGATCCATCGAGTCGAGCATGTCGCTATCCATTGGCCAAATTCTTGCAACAAAGAGTGGAGATACAATCCGGGGCAAGAAGAACTGGACCGGCAGCTTGCGACTGTACGTTTCTCTCTCTCTTTCTTTCTTTTTTTTTTTTTTCCTCCTTTCTGTGTGTGTGTGTGCGTGTGCGTGTGTGTGCTCAAACAGTATCCATTAGGACTGGAAAGAATCTCGAAGCTTTTGTGGGCTCCTTGCGCGGAAAAAAACAAGCACCAAAGCAGCCAACTGCGGAGGAGATGGAGCGTGAAATGAAGAGGAGGACACGTATGTTAAAAAGATAGCTTTGTTTTTTTATCTTCAACGGAAAATGGCTCTGCAGTGTTTAGCAGTGCCAACTACAATCCCGAGGAACTGCAGGAACAGCAGCTTAAGACCGACAGCGAGGGCAAACCACGCCTCATCAAGCTCCTCCTGAACGGGCAGTACCAGATCACTGCTGGAACAATTGACGGCCTTGTGGAGGCTCTGGCAGACGAGAACGCCCCAGGTGCGTGTAATCGCTCTGTTTTGACTGCTAAGCATTCCTTTGACTTGCAGACACCTTGTTTATCGACGACTTTTTGCTCACACATCGCGTCTTCACCACATCCGCCATCCTCTTTGAGAAACTCTTGGCACGCTACAACATCCAGCCGACTGCCGTGTCGTCGCCCGACGACAAGAAAAAGAAGGACAAGCCAAAAGAAGAGAAGGAGGTCGACAAGGCTGCTGGCGAGCTTGACAACAATACTGTTGCCCTGATCCGTGCTCGGTATGTTGTCTCTTTTTTTTTGGGGGGGGAGGGGTGGGGGGTTGGTCTTGTACCAAACATACACGTGCATCATTAGTGTTTTGTCTGTGGTCAAGAAATGGGTGGACCGTCACTACTATGACTTTGAGAACGACATCATGCGCGAAAAGCTCAACAACTTTATCAACGAGATTAAAAACAGCGATTATTCCATCGTGGCAGACCAGCTGCGCAATTTCATTGCCCAAAACGTATAGGCTTTTTTTTTCTCTCTCTTTTCCAAGTCAAGCTAAAAAAACAAGCAAACAGGAAAAGAGGAAACAACAGCAAATGCTCGCTGACCAGGCTTTGGAGGATGCGAAGAAGCCTCTTGTTGCTGGCTACATTCCCGATTTTATCGGCATGGATCCCAAGCATGGCCCGATGCAGGTTTGTTTTTTTTTCTTTTTCCAAAAAAAATTTTTTTTTATGACAAAACAAAATAAAACAAAATCTCCTACAGATCGCCAAGGCCATGACCGTTGTGGCAATCAAACTCTTCAAGACCATTCAACCAGACTCCTTTGCAATCTACCTCTGGGGAAAGAAGGATCCCAAGCTGCAGGAAGAGATGACGCGCAACCTCAACAAATTTATCGACCGTTTCAACAAGGTCGGCTTCTGGGTTGCCACCGAAATTTGCCAGGTCACCAACTTGAAGGATCGCGTGGTTGTGATGGAGCGCTTCATCCAGATCGCCAAAGTACCACCACTTTTTCACCGCATTTTGCTAAAAAAAAAAAAAAAATTTTTTTTTGCTCTGCCGTGTAGAACTTGTACAAGCTTCAAAACTTCAACGACGTGATTGCCGTTCTTTCAGGCCTCAACACGATCCCGATCTACCGCCTGAAGAAGACATGGGCTGCGGTTTCCAAAGAGATGATGGCCAAGTTCCGCGACCTCGAGGCAAAGATGACCCCCGAGAGCAACTACAAGGTTTACCGAGCCATCGAAGTCAACGCCAAGGGCGACATGATGCCGTTCTTTGCGCTGTACATGAAGGACCTCACCTTCATGAACGACGGCATGCAAACCTGGCTCCCCGGCGACATTGTCAACTTTGAGAAGAACCGCTCTGTCATGGGCAAGATCATGGCTATTCGCGTCTCGCAACAGTCCAAGTACGAGTTTGAGGGGCTCGACAAAGGTAAAAAACTGGTGGTTAACGAAGTTTAATAGAAAAAAAAAAAATTTTTTTTTTTTTGATTTGATAGGCATGCTACACTATCTGGATGTGATGAACCATAAATCAGAGGAAGACCTTACCGAGGAGAGCCATAAAATTGAGCCCGCGAACCGGAAGCGCGCTCCGTCAATTTCGGAGTCGGTCAATTCGGAAGTCTCCATCTCCACAGCCAACTCTGAGGAAACGGTCCCAGGCTCGATCGCCGAAGTGGCCGACAATGCGTCCATCTACTCGTACAACTCTTAGGAACCTGCCGTACAAAAGAAGAAGAAAAAAAAATGTATGTTGTTGTTTTTGTATCTTTCTTTTTTTTTTTTTAAAAAAAAAAAAACTTGTGAAGACAAAGTGTGCCCAAAGCACATGCAAGAAATGGAAGAAAAAAAAAGTTGAACATGTTGAACTGATTCTCCCCGGCCCTTTGCTTCTACGTCAGAGTGAGACCGGCGTCCTTGTAAGTTGCATAGATCTTGCGGATGCTGCAGACGTAAGCCGCCGTTCGGAGAGGCACGTTGAGCTCGGTGGACACGGTCAAGAGCTCGTTGATGGCATTGTTCATCGTCTCCTCCAGACCACTGTAGACAATGTCGCGCTCAGAGGGTCCGGCGAGGATGCGCTTGTACTCTGCCGAGTTCTTGCGGATGTCGATCTTTGCGCTGTCGTGAAGGAGCGACAGGAGGTCGCTCTTGCTGCGCTCCTCCCATTTTTTGTTGAGGCGACCGAAACGGACGTGCGAGAGGTTTTTGAGCCACTATTTGTACAGGAAACTTGAGGAAAAAAAATAATATTTTTCGCACTTTTGGCGACATACCTCAAAGTAGGAGACGGTGACACCACCAGCGTTGAGCAACATGTCGGGGATGACCATGATGTTCTTGCTGGTGAGGATGTCGTCCGCTGCAGGCGTTACAGGACCGTTGGCGGCCTCGGCGATGAACTTGGCCTTGATGCGGTGGGCATTGTTCTTGGTGATCTGTTTTTCGCTGGCCGCGGGGATGAGGAAGTCGCTACAAAAGCAAGGTAAGAATTAAAAAAGACGAGTTGTAAACGGTACCACTCGATTTCCAGGGGATCCATGATGTTGCTAAAGCTCGTGGAGCCAGGGAATCCGGCGAGGGTACCTTGGCTCTAGTAGATGCTTTCATTATCAGTAACTTTTTTTTTCACATTTAAAACGTCGTACAGTGCGCCAGGCGTTGAGCTCGTCAATGTTGAGTCCGTTGGGATTGCCCACAGCCGAGTTGTACTCTGCGACAGCGATGCATTTGGCGCCAGCCTGGGTGAGGAACTTGGCCGCCCAGAAACCGACGTTGCCGAGGCCTTGGACGACAAACGTCTTGTCCTTGATGCCTGGGGTGAGCTTGAGCTGGTTGAGAACAGACTCAGTCTTGAGGAAATTGGAGACGCCGTAAAAGACTCCGAGGCCGGTGGCCTCGACACGGCCGGCGATACCGCCCTGGCTGAGAGGCTATTGTTTTTTTTTTTTGTTTGTTTCTTCAGATGAGGCTATCCAAGAAAAGCAATACCTTTCCCGTAACACAGGCCAGCGAGTTGATCTCGTGGTCGCCAAAGAGCATCTGGTACGTGTCCTTCATCCAGGCCATCTCGCGGGGTCCCGTGCCCATGTCTGGCGCAGGGACGTCGATGCCGGGGCCGATAAAGCCCTTCTTGGCCAGCTCCATTGTGTAGCGGCGGGTGATGCGCTCGAGCTCGTTCACGCTGTACTCGCGCGGGTCAATGCGGATGCCGCCCTTGGCGCCACCAAATGGCACGTCGACCATGGCGCACTTGTACGTCATGAGGCCGGCGAGGGCCTCGACCTCTTGCAGGTCGACCGAGAGCGCGTAGCGGATGCCGCCCTTGCACGGCAGGCGGTGGTGCGAGTGTTGCGCGCGGTAGCCCTGGATGACCTCGATGCGTCCGTTGTCGCGGCGGATAGGGAAGCTCACGCGGATGACATTGTTGCACTGCTTGATGACCTCGAGGATCCCCAGGTCCAGCTTGGTCTGCACGGCCGCGCGGTCAAAGTACAGCTTGACCATTTCCAGGAAGCGCGGCTCGCCGTCGTCCTCGACGGCCACGGCCGCCAACGAGCGGCGCAGCGTCAGGTTTGCGGCCGTGCTGCTGCGGCTGCTGCCGATTCGTGTGCCAAAACGCGAAAGGAGTGCCATGCCTCTCAACTGACGAGAAAAACAAAAATAGACACGGGGCGTGGGAAAAATGCAAGTACACGGAAAAAAACAGACAGAAACGTCAATCCGAGGCACAACGGAAACCCATGTTGCCCGTGGAAGATTCGACTTCATTGTGGCCGCGAGCGGCGACGCGGTAACGGAAGCAGTACGACTATGGTAGGAAAAAAAATTTTTTTTTTAATTATTATTAAAAGGGCGATCGCTCGTACATCGTGGCACAAGTACGACCCGCCGCGGGTAACGAGGATGGGTGATGGCGGCTGAGGATGATTCTTGTCGAGCTTGTTGTTGACGCTATAGAAGGGGCTAGTCGTCCACTCCCACACGTTGCCGACCATGTTGTAAAGACCATAGCCGTTTGGCGGGAACGACTTGGCTGGGGCGGTGCCAAAGTATCCATCCTCCTCTGTGTTTTTGACAGGAAACTCGCCCTTTGTTGTTGCCAAAAAGTTTAAAATCCAATAACGCACTTCTGAAAAATAAAAATAAAAATTGTACCTGCCAGATGTTGCAAAAGTGCTCACCCTTGGGGGAGAGGTTGTTGCCCCATGGGTATGTGCGATTTTCGAGGCCGCCACGCGCCGCCTTTTCCCACTCAAACTCGGTTGGGAGACGCTTGCCTTTTTCATTTGTTTGCATTTCAAAACAAAAAAAAAAATTTTTTTTTACTACTCCCCTTACCGGCCCACTCGCAGAACGCTTCTGCATCGTTGTACGAGACGTGCACAACAGGATGGTCTTCGAGGTCCTTCAGATCCGACGATGGGCCGAACGGATGGTTCCAGGTCGCGCCATCCACTTTGACCCACCAAGGCGCGCCGGTCACCTCGCTGGTCACCTTTTGTTGTTGTCGTTCCTTGTTAATGCTGGCTGCAATAAAACCGCATCGGTACCTTGGCCTTCTCGTCCTTCGAGAGCAGGCTCTCAAACACAAACGACCATCCGTACTTTTCTGCGTCGGTCTTGTACTTTGTTGCTTCGATAAACTTTGCAAAGGCTTGGTTGGTCACCTCTGTGGCGTCGAGCTTGAAATCCGCAACCGACACTTGTCTCGCCGGTCCTAATACACGGGGGGGGGGGGGGGTTAGCTTCGTTCCAGCTGTCGAACCATTGGTGCCTTCGCCGTCCTCCTTGATCTTGACCTGGTTTGTTCCAAATGTGAACTTGCCGCCAGGGATGGGCACCATCGTTGTGTCCCCCTCTATCGCTGACGTTGACTCGTGTGCGTGGCACCCAGCCGGTCCTGTAAATGCAGGCTCTGCGGCTGGCTCGATAATGTGCAGATGCTCTTGTTGGATGACATCGCCCTCAAACAGGCCTGCGTGCGTTGTGTATGAGACGAGACACAGAAAGTTTATTCCTCCTACTTCGAGACGCCTTGCCACACCCACAGCCGCCTTCGCTGTCATGGGCTGCTGCGACCTGAGCTAGTAGCGCAATGACAAGCACAAGCCACTGAGATTTTGTCATCATCGGAGCCCGGGTGGAAAATGAGCACTCAGGTCGAAACCAAGCTGCTGAACGATCCGTCGTCGGGCGGGACTGGAATCGAGCTGCTGGACTGGCGCATCGGAGCTATCAAGAGCCACATCGCCAAGTCTGCTGAGAACGACAAGTGAGGCTCGATGTGGTGCTACGGGGCCCTTAAAACGCACTTGACATATCGCAGGATCACAAAGGACTTGGACCTGCATCTGCCCGACATGATCTTCCCTCGCAACGAGCTGCGTGTCCAGCACAAGAGCGGGTGGGAGATGTCGTTCAACGCAATCGATGCGCTCAAGCTGGTCGATAACAAGCGTGATTTGTTCAAGGTCTCCTACGCGGACGCGTGGCATCGTGCAAAGTAACAGCGGTCAACGTTTTTTTTTTTCTGTCTTTGTTTGCTTATCTGCACTACAGCAAGGGACGCGTGCACGAAGACCTCAAGACGTTGCATCCGTACGACTGGACGTTTTCGACGACCTACGCGGGCACCCTTGGTGCTAATTGCCAGGTACAGGCTCCCCCCCAAAAAAACAATGCTCTCGTTGAACTCGCTCTCTCACTTTCAAGGCCCCAGCCGAGACAACTGCTCAAATCGACATTGAGCGGCTCAAGAGACCCGACCCGATCCTATTCTACACCGAGATTGTGCTCTTTGAGGACGAGTTGGCCGATAATGGCAGCACCCAACTGAGTGTGCGCGTTCGTGTCATGCCATGGTGCTTTTTCATCCTCATGCGATACATCCTTCGTGTGGACAAGGTCATGTACCGCATCTTGGACACGCGCGTGTGCCACGAGTTTGGATCCAACGCAGTCTTGCGCGAGCAGACTCTGCGCGAAGATGTCGCTGAAAACGTGGAAACGGTAGGTGGAGTTTTTTTTTTTTTGTGGTGCACGCATTGAAAACAGTTTGATTTCACAGAAAGTGCGCCCAGATATGGACCCCTCGACCATCGCCAACGTTCAGTGGCTGTACGAAAATCTGCCCATCAAGAGCGTCAAGATTGACAGCTTGCCGTTTTAAAAAAAAAAAAAAAAAAAAATTTTTTTTTTTTTTTTTTGAAGTTACACTTTCGTACACACCACAACCACAAATTTAAATTCAATTTGGTGGCTGTTTTTTGGGCGACGACAGCTCTGGATTCCGAATAACGCGGCGCGAAAAGTAATCCATCTCTTTGGCAACGTAGTTTTCGAGCAAGGGCAGTGCGCCATGGTTTGGGTCGGCCTTGAGGTCAGTTTTGTCGACCTTTGAGAGAGCAAGGTGCAATTGACGAACAAGATGGCTTGAGAAGACATTTGATTTCTAAATTGATAAACAGGTAAATAGATCAATAAACTTTGAATACACGATCGATATTATTCGTTTTTTCGTTACCGCAGTTATCGAGTTGAACGCATAGAGGGCCTGCGAGATTGCCTTGAGATCCTCGCCGGCGTGCAAATAGGCTTGCACGGGATACATAAAGTCGGCAGGCTTGGGCTCGATGTCAGCAGCGATCATCTCGCGCAGGAGCTGAGCGGCCTTGTCGCCGTGGCCGTCGAGAGAGCACAGGGTAAGCACTGAGCGGTACACAAACTGATTTCTTTGGATCGCCTTCTCTTCCATCTCGTCCAGAAGCCTCAATGACTCGTCAAACCTATTTGCAGTCTCGCCAAGGGCCAGAGCGCGCAGCACGGCGGCGTAAATGCTCACGTCGATCGCAATACCCCGTCGTTTCATCTGCAAGAATGGGTTTGAGTTTTCAGCCGTTTTTCCACCCCCTCCTGTTTTGTCTCACATCGACGAAAAACTTGAAGGCCTTCTTGGCCTGACCATATTTTGCAAAGTAAGTGAGGACGCTGTGGCATGCCGCGGTGACGTGCAGATGCTTCTTGCGTGCCTCCTCCATCAGTCCGACGGCCTCCTTTACATTGTTCTTCTCGAGCGCCCTGTTGACCGCCATCGTGTACTGGTACGCGTCCCTGCATGCGCTAGGGTTCAGAAATAGGTGCGCTGCGGTTTCCACGTACCAGCCTGTGCGCACTTTGAAATGCTCGACTTTGAAGGAAAAGTCAACGGTGCCCAATTCAGCGGCCGTTTGCCTTGCTTGGGCGGTCTGCAGGACCTGTGCCGCATGCGACTTGTTCCAGCGGTTGGGTTGCTTCACGAGATGCCGCCGAAGGAACGCGCCGCTGTTGGCTGTCGTGGGCTGCGGCGCCCACAGCGGCGTGTTTGCCGTCGTACGGTCCTTTTCCCGAAAGATGTCGCTCAGTCCGCCGCGTGGCATCCTGCGCTCCGTCTCGGCCTTGATTACAGGTGGCGTCTTCTTGTCATCGTGCCGGTGGCCCGTACGGCTCTTGTCGGCCACGCTGCGCGAGAAGAATCGCCTCAGGACCACGTGGTTGACTTTGAGAGTCATCGGAAAAGTGTAAAAGCAATGTCAACACGGCGCCCTCGCGTCGAGTCGGCGATGGAAGAGGACGTTAGCGTGTGGATCCTCCCGCGATCGTCGTGGACTAAACGCGCGGCGATCCTCGTTGCGAGCGTGGCTGCATCGGCCGCCTTGATTACATACACGCAACACTACATCGAGAGCAAGAAGGAGCAGCGTCTCCAGGCCGCTAAAGGTAATAGGCGGGTGACGCCTGATACAGTGGCTTACTCAACGTTCGCTTTTTCCCCGCCCCTAAATGTACACAGTCATCCTCAATCGCAACAAGGTTGTATAGCGTGTTTAGTCTTTTACACACCAAATGTACATAGGCTATTTTACTCTAAAGAGCTCATTTGGATTGATGGCGAGCTTGGTGCTGGCCAGGCCCGCCACACTCATGATTGCCTTTCCAGACGCTGCCATCGGTGTACCACTCTTTTTTCCAGATGGGCACACGGGCCTTGAGCGTGTCGATCAGGTACTCGACAGCGTGGATGGCATCGTACCTGTGCTCGGACGACACTGCAATGACGACGCTTGCTTCTCCCACAGGAACCTGCGTATTTTTTTTTCTTTTTCTTTGAGAAGAATAGCAGAACTCGGTAACGTACCTCGCCAACTCGATGGACGATCGCGACGTGGCAGATGGACCACTTTTGTCTGGCCTCTAGCACGATCGCCTCGAGCTCCTTGGTGGCCATCTTGTCAAACGCCTCGTACTCGAGCTTGACAACCCGCTTCCCTACATAGAACGAGGGTTGAGCATGATGTGTTCAGAGGGCGGTCTTGTACACCTTCAAAGTTGTCCCTCGTTATGCCCACAAACGTCGAGATGGCTCCGGCCGCGTCGTCGCGCACAAGATCGATCGTCCGCTGAATGTCAATCCTCGAGTTCTCGATTGTTATTACGCAAGTCATCAGCAACAGCTGTGGGAAAAAAAAAAATCGAATTTTCAAAATAAAATAAAATTAAAAAAAAAATAAAAATAAAAAAAGAACTAGGATCCTATCTCAGGCTGCACAATTCTGAGGCAAAACCGAGGTCTCAAGTTTGCCAGGTCGCGTGGCTGAATTTTCTTCCTTTGGTTACTGGGCTTGGTCAGCTTTCCATGTTAGCTTTCGTTCTTCTTTGGACGGGTCATTGTCTCTGGGGGTTAATACATAACACTCGCCTGATTGTTTTTTCTCGTTTCTCGTTGTATTGTAGGTGCCCGGCCGCGGACAATTGACGATCTAATCGTTTTATGGCGGCATCTTTTTTCAAAGTGCACACACCAGGTGATGTTGGCGGTCATTGTTGCGATTGCGACAGCCGCAGCTGTAGCCGCCGTCTGGCGGCTCTGGTGGATCCTCCCGGGCAGGCCAGGTGCTCCGGCGCCGCTGCAAATGAACGGCAGCGCTAAGCCAGGGGCAGCGCTGGCGCCGGTGCGGACGATTATCGTGCTAGGCTCGGGAGGACACACGACGGAAATGTTTGCGCTGATGGCCAAGCTGGACCGGAGACGCTACCTGCCGCGGATGTACATCGTGGCTTCAACGGATAGCATGGGCACGTCCAAAGTCGAGGACTTTGAATCAAAGGGTGGCAGCGGCAGCAAGCCAGGGCACTCTGTCCACATCATCCCAAGGAGCAGAGAGGTCAAGCAGCCGTGGATCACAACCGTCTGGACGACCCTTCTAGCCCTCGTATCCAGTATCCTCCTCATCGCAAGACTGCAGCCCGATGTGGTACTCTGCAATGGACCGGGAACCTGTGTGCCGATTTGCGTGGCGGCGTATCTCCTCCGAGTATGTTGTTTTTTCTATTTTTTTTCCTTTTCTTTTTTCTAAATGGTTTTGTGTTTTTCCCGCAGTATCTTGGGGTCCGCCCGGTAACGATCGTCTACATCGAGAGTTTTGCTCGCGTAAAGCACCTGTCACTCTCTGGGAAGCTCCTGTACGCGTTTGCCGATATTTTTCTGGTTCAGTGGGCAGATCTGCTGGAAAACTATCCTCGCGCAAAGTACCTGGGAGTTCTTGTCTAGAAATTGAAGGTCGACCTGTACAAATGCAAAACTTCAAAAAAAAAAAAAGTTTACACACAGAAAGACGGAAAAGTTTAAGATTGTTAGAAAGAAAGCACAAGTCAGTTCAGCGGGCGTGGGCCAAGTTGTGAATCCACCAGTTGAGTTGCGTTGACCATCCGAGACGGAGTGATTCAAAAATAAGATTGCGGAACTCTTGCTCTGCCTCAGCGTCCGTTTTGTCGAGGCAAAGAGCATCTCGGAGGTAGTAGATATCCTCGGTGGACTTGAGCTCGGGGATACCGGTTGAGAGCATCTGACAAAAAGTAGAAACGTTAAGATAGTGACTACAGACGGATAGCAGTTACCATCGCAAAGAGATTGATAAACATGTAGGCGTTCTTGCGTAGGATGGTGAACGCCTTGCAGCAGTATTCCTGAAATTTGACAAACAAGGGGCCGTTGCGTCCACCCATGACATAGACAAAGTCTGGGGTGAGCACAAAGGGCGAACGCTCGCGCTTGACACCAAACTTGCGCTTGATGTTGCCCAAAAAGTGACCAAAATCAATGTCTAACCCCGGGTAAATTTAGAAATAGATAAAAAAAAAACTAAAGATAATATAATTGATTACGGAAAAGATGCCCATTTTTTGTGACCATGATGTTGTCGTTGTGACGATCGCCAATACCCAAAACGTACGTAGCCACGCAGTAGCCGGCGCAAGACAATGTGAACGTTTCCACAGCCTTTTCATAGTCCTTGTCTAAAATAAAATTAAATAAAGTGGGATTTGGCAGACAAACAAAAACAGAAAGAAAAAAAAAATAAATTAAAAATACCATCGGCATTCTGTGCACGAATCCACTCTTGAATGGGCTGGTCACGGAAGGCGGCAGTGGACCCGCCGTACTTTTGTTGAATGTTGGAGACTGTCTCGGCGTTTAGGACGACTTCAATCATGCCGACCTCGTTGCCAGTCGACAGGCATCCGTACGGCAGCATGCGGAAGTCCATATTCTCCTGCTGCCACAGTTTGTCCATTAGGCTGATCATCTGCAAAGTCAGCATGTCCTGGCGAAGGTCATCGCCCGACTTGAAGATGATGTAGATCGGACGACCAATTGGGTCGGGGTTCTTGAATACAAGCCAGAGTGGGAGCTATATAAAAAAACATTTTAAGACAAATTATCGTATGAAAAGAAAACACTTTTGACGTACTTTTTTCGAGTCCATGTACTTGCACTTTTCAACAATGAGTTCGGCGGCCTCGACCTTGGGGTTAAGGGCAAGCTGAAACTGGTCGGGAAGCTTGAGGCCTTTGAGTTTGTTCACGAGCACCTCCTTCCTCTCGTCCTTGCCCTTGACGTTCTTGATGGCGTTGGCCACATCAACAAGCTTGGTGATGACCGAGTTTTGCTTGATCAGCTCCTCCATGTGTTGAAGCGACCCACGCAAGTAAGCCTCCAGCAGTAGGGCAAATCGCAGCGAAATGTCGGACTGCTCCATCTCCGCTTTGAGGTGCCAGAAAAAGTGGTGCCCAACAAGCTTGCTCCCCAGGGCGCGCTTCAAAAGGAACCGAGCCAGCTTGTTGTCATGGTAGGGTTCGTACTTGAGGACCTGAATGACATGACATCAGAAAAAGAGGAAAAAAAAGGCACACTTACTTGGACAAGTTGCACGAGGTAGTCGATCACCTGGTCATCCGTGAGCATCTCCAGGCGCGAAACTGCGTATGCACGAACATGTTCCTCGGCAAAGTTGGCGTCCAGTAGCTCGAGTGCCACTTCGGGTCGCAGGTCGGACCACGCTTTGAGGAGCCTTTTTATTAAAAAATTTAAAAAAAAAAAAAATTTGAGTACACTGATGAAATGAAAGGGAAACAAATAGGGATACTTTCGAATCTCCACCACATCCTCCAAATTGTTCCAGTTGGCAGCCAAGAGAACCTTGGGCAGCGCCTCTGGTCTACGTAGACAGTGTCTCCGGTAGGTCCTAGGCAGTGTTGTTTTTATCATTATTAACAATCCCGGCTGGTTGCTTTTTGTACCAAATCAAATCGGCCTCTGCGGGGGTCAGTTTGCTCAAAGGATCCGACGTCATTATGCGTTCCAGGTCAATGCCATCCTGCTCACTGGAGAAGGGTGCTAGGACTTTGTTGATTTCTAATAATGTACGTCGCATTATTGAGAAAAGTTCAGAAGAAAGCCATTGATACCTTGGAGTTCGTTCGAGTACTCTTCCGTGGGGAAAATAACTCGATGCGCGTACTCTTCGAATCGCAAGAATAGGGATGTGCACTCTTGTGTCTTTGGATTGCTGACACAGGAGCCGATGGGGTTAGCCTTTTCAGAGGGCCACAGGTTGACCTTGAGCATGCCTGACCTCATGACACCGCGGTAGTCCATCAGCAGTGTATTTACCCAACCTGGTCAAAATAAAAATAAAAATAAAAATAAAAATAAAAATAAAAATAAAAATAAAAATAAAAATAAAAATAAAAATAAAAATAAAAATAAAAATAAAAATAAAAATAAAAATAAAACAAATCCTACCGAGCGGGTAGACGTCATTCTCACGATCGGACGACATGGGCTTTTTTGAGTTCCAGCGACCGTACACAGTGATGCAAAGACGAGCAGCCTGCGAAAAAATAAAGAGTTCATTTGTGGCGGCGGGGAAAAAAAAACAAAAAACAAAAACTGCTCCGTCCATACGCGAGGCAAGTTGTATGACGCCATGTTGAAGGAGAGCCACTCATTCCAACGAGGATAGCGCATTGATCTCACCTGGGACGACTTTTGGATTTCACACATGGGCCGACCACCGTGGAAGATGCAGGCTTCGACGTAGATGGACTCGACGTTTCCGGCGTTAACATTGTCGCAACCAACGAGCTGGACGCGAAAGTTCTTCTTGATGTCCCAAAGAGAGATGCTGCGGATCTGGCTAAACTCGCGCCCCTCGGTCGTCAACTGCTCGTGCGAACCGTACGACTGGATGTCTTCAATCAAGTCATTCTGCGCGACCCAGCAAATCAATTCGATTTAGTGTGGGATCAAGATAGATACCTCTTCCTTCTGCACAATGTCGTCCTTGGGCATGACAGAGGCAATGGGGATGAGGGAAAGAACGATCTTCTCCTCCTTGACGATGCATCGCCGAACGTACTTGAAGTCGATCATCTTGACCTGGCCCATGAGGTAGTCGCTCTGTCCATTGATCTTGAGCAGGTAGTCTTCAGGCTTGCTGTCCTCCGGCAAGTTGAGCTTGTTCTTGGGGAAAATGTTTGCAATAAAGGCGCTTGCGGTCTCGTTGGCGTCAACCATAAGCGTCTTGCTCACGTCCTTAAAGCCAATGTGCAGACGCACTTGGAGCTGGTTCTTGGGAATTTTTTCGAGGACACTTGCAAAAAAAAAAAAAAAAAAAAAAATCAGTCACCCAAACTTGCTGAATGCAAACCTTTGAGAGCACGGGCGAGCTTCCACTTGAGATTCAATAATGTACTGGACATAGTTGGCATTCCGCTTCTTGGTTGCTTCCATTCGAACTCTGATAATTGATTTTGAGAGGAGGCGAGAAAAAAAGAGTACAAAAAACGACTTACGAGGCCATTTTACGACGAAACGAGTCGACCTCGCTGTCCTTCAAGTAGTCAAACTGATATAGGCCATAGTTGATTAGGTTGCCAATCTTGAGGTTGATCAGTTGTTCCTATGAATATTTCACTTGTTTTAGGGGGGAAAAAAAAAAGAATTGTTAAACTATGCTTTCGAACCTGCTTGCTGATGGGCTTCTTCTTGACGTCCACAGTAAATGTTACCGGCATGCTCTTGCTCTTCCAATAGTCCATTACGGAGACGTTACGTCTGTTTATTGTTTACGGCACAGGATAAAAAAAATAAATAAAAATTCTTGGTTTGTGGTTACAGTAGCTGGTCCTCGTCAAACAGCTCGATTGACAGCTCATCCGGGTCAGTGTACTTGAGGCAATAGGTTTCGGGTCCCTTGAGGTCGACGACGTTGATGCTCTCCTTAAGATCCCAAAGGACAGACTTGATCACCGAAATAGGCGTGTCACCTGGCGTTTTCAAAAAAAGTAGGTCAGATATGAATATGGAAACGCTAGCCAAATAAGCAAACCTGTAAACTCCCATGTAAAGCCGACGTTGCCTGGAAAGATAAAGTTGACAACAAAAAGCTCTGTGACGTGCTGGAGGGACGACACGTGTATCGTCGACATGACAGACATGACCTCGGATCCGCCAGCGTACAGCGACACCCGTCGATCGACCGCGCCGGTCCTTTCCATGCGCTTGGCCGAAGGTGCGGCCGCAGCAATGGCCTGCATCCCAAGGTTTGTTTACATTTCTTCTTTTGTGGGGAAAAAAAAAAAAAAAAAACATACATCGGCCGAGTTGGTGAGCGACTTTGAATGGTGTGTAGAAGACTCGGTGCTCTGGATCGAGCCCGCGACCGATTGCGTCGACGTCGATTTGGAGGTGGCACTGGCGTCGTACCCCTGGGGTAACTCTGGCTTGCTGGGAAGGTTGGCAACAGCGGCAATGCTGGCCTTTTTGGCTGCTGCGGAACCTGCACCGACGATGGGCGGCGGGAGAGGCAGAGATTTAGTGAGCGGCGGAGGCAAGGAAACCGCGGCGGGGGCGACCGCCACTGCCACAGGGGTCGGCTCGGAGAGTCCATCCGTGAGATCTGCTTGGCCCCTGCTCTCTTCCTCGAGCATCTCGTCGTCCTCCTCCTCCTCGTCGCTGGGTAATGCTCCCTGCACGCCAATACGGTCAAACCAGAAGCCAAACGTGCAGTTCATTCAAACCTTGTAGTTCACATGAAGCGTCGGCGGGGTGCCAGCGCTGTTCAGGACAGTGGCGACATACGGTAGGGAACTCACGGCCAACCGTGTGTCTGTGATCTGTTTGTTGGGTGCATTGATTATCCTCCTTATATTGCGGCGCACGAGTAACAAACCTCTTGGTCGTCTGCGACCACTTGCACAAACGCCTTGTCCAGCGTGACTTTCAGGAGGTCCTGCAAGAAGGGGGCTATTTTCAGCACTGCGACGAGGACGTGTTTGCTTACCGAAAGATGAGCGATCGACCGACCCACCAGGCTGTCCAGAGTTGCATCGCGATCGCACTGTAGGATCAGCGTGACGTCCTTGGGCAGGCACAGACGGACCTGGAGGTCCTTTTGCGGCATGCCTTCAACAGAGAGTGCGCCTCCAATGCCCACAGCCAACGCGCGACCAAAAAAAAAAGTTTTATTTTATTTTTTTTCTTGCTCCGTCCTTGCGTTCTGCGTGATGACAGCACTGCCTGAGCGCGACTTTGTGCCGGGCGACGTCGTCTCGGTCAACGGCGCCAAGGGCACTGTGCGCTTCTACGGCACGACAGAGTTTGCGCCGGGCAAGTGGGTCGGCATCGAGCTACCGATGCCTACGGGCAAGAACGACGGCAGCGTCAAGGACAAGCGTTACTTTGTGTGCGAGCCCAACCACGGTTCGTTTGTTCGTCCGCCGCAAGTCACACTGGTACGAGCTGCCCATATGACCTGTGAGGGCGAGTGGGAGTGTCTTTTGGTTTTTTTTGTGTGTGTGTGTGTCAAACATGTTCGTCTGTGTAGATCACGCCTGCTGACGGTGACTCGGGCAGCAACACCCCTCCTGTCAAGGTAGCGTCGCCTGCGCCTGCCCAAGTCGAACAACAGCAGCAGCAGGCGCCGAGCCCAGTGCCAACGCCGACGCCAACGCCAACGCTACCTCTGGCGGTTGAGCGCACGGCAACCCCGCCTGTCGTGGCTCCCGTCGCCGCTGTTTTTGCAGCCGTTGTTCCGGAGGAGGTGCGTGCGGTGTCTGTTGTTCTAGGTGCATCTCAATCCTTTATCGTAATGAAGCCTCCAAAGACGCCTGCCAAGCAGGAGCAGCAAGGAGACCTGTCGTTCTCGCAGTCGCCGCAACAACAGGTCGTCCCGCTCAAACAGTTTGAAGAGCTCAAGGCCAAGTTTCGCATCCTCGAGAATAAGCGTCTGGAGGATCGTGAAAAGCTCAAAGAGCTGGAACACTTGCGATCGGAAATCCAAACGGTTGGTGTTTTTGAAAAAATAAAAAAAATTTTATTTATATAAAATCTGTTTGAACCAGATCAACGTTGGAAAGCAAAAGCAGGATGAGACAATCAAGGATCTTCAAAAGCAACTAAAGGACGTCAAGAGGGACTTTGCCGAGTATCGGGAAGAGAAGGAGAACGAAGGATCTGTTGCAGAGTTGATGGATAACATTGAGCTCCTGACAGTCGGTACTGTTTTTTCTAAAGGTTTGTGTGTTCTCTCTGCTAAAAGAAAACCTTTTTTTCAGACAAGGAGGTAGCCGAAGAGAAGGTGGACGCTCTGCAGCAAGAGGTGGATTCGTTGAAGGAGCGCATCGTATGCTTTGCAGACGCATTTTCTCTGTATCAGTCCAACGCGTGCACGTACTTAGGATGAGTTGCAACTGGAGCTTGAGATCAAGAAAGAGGAGACCAGCAGCGGTACCGGCGGAGGCAGTGGCAGTGGCAGTGTGTCGAGCGCTGAACTCGAGCAACTTGAGAAGCAAAACGAAAAGTTGAAAGAGGCCCTGGTCAAGGCATCGTTTTATTTTATTGTTCCAGCTGCTTTTCTGATTCCTGCTTTTTTTGATTAGCTGCGCGATGTGACGACGGCTGAGAAAAACGAGCTCACTAAGAAGGTCAAGGAGCTCGAAAAAGTTGCCAACGAAGTGCCGTCCCTCGCAGAAAAGCTGGCCAAATTGAAGAAGGAGAACCAGGACCTGCTCGAGCACGTGGACGACCTCAAAGAGCAAGTCGAGGCCGCCTCGGGCGCCGAGGCTATGATCGAAGAGCTAGGCAACCAAAAACTCACGATGGAAGACCGCATTGCTAACCTTCTTACGAGCGTTGAGGACCTCGAGGTTTGTTTCTTTTTGCTTTTTTTTTTTTTTCCCACGGCCATTGAAAGCAAACGCACAATGTGTTTGTAGACGTTGCGTCAACTCAATGAAGAGCTTGAAGAAAACCACATCGAGACCGAGAAACAACTTCAGAGCGAAATCGAATTCAAGGACTCGGTACTTGCCAGACAACAGGCTTCCCTGGATGCGGCGTCCGAAAGCGCCGCCGATTACGAGCAGACAATCTTCAAGTTCCGCGAGCTTGTCCAGCAACTGCAAGGAGATATCGAGTCACTGAAAGCAAAGGAGTCTGGAGAGGAGGCCGCTGCTCTCTCGAGCCAATCGCAGACGATGCAAACACTGAAGTTGGAGTTGCAGTCCACTGCCACCAAAGCGCAAGCCAAGGCCGTCGCCCTCGATCTCCGACGTCTCGATGCTGAGCAAGCCAACGACCACATCGGCTACCTCCTTGCCTTCCTTCCTCAGCTCTACTTTGATGGCGAGCAGGAGAGCATCAATATTATGCTCTCGATTAAGCGGTATCCAACTGTTGCCCTGCATGGTCAAATACTGAGCAAAAAACAACAGGATCCTCTTCAAGACCGACCTAGTCGTCAAGTACCTCGAACAAACGTACCGTATTGACCAGGGCCGTAAGCACAACACGGCGGTCAGCGACTCGGAGATGGCGCACATTTGCATTGTACTTGCTTTATTATTCTTACTATTCTTACTATTTTTTTTTATTAAAACAACCAATTATTCAGATCCGTGCAAAACTCGTCAGTATTGTCGGCAACGTCCGTCGTTTGTATTTGTATGCTCAAACGTGCTCGCTGCAAGAGTACGCGACGATCGCCGCTTGGAAGAATGACTTGACCAACGTCGAGAGGCGCGTCGACGTTTTCGTGGAGCTTGTACGCAAGGAGGACTTTAACGACAAGATCTCCATCCAGGATTTGCAGCGTGCGCTTGGTCAAGTCGAAAATCTCACCTCGTACGTCCCCTTTTTCCTTGTTTTTTGGTTGAAAAAAAAGAGCTTGTTAGTGCAATCACCGTTGCATCGGCAGCATTTGGTCACACCGGAACGCCGCAATTGCTCTTGTATGGTGAGTTGCTTGAATGTGGAGCCGACAGCATATTCATCGAGCTGCGCAACCTCTTTGGACGTCTCCAGCGCGGAACATCTGTAGGTTTTTTATTTATTTACGAATTTTATTATTTAGTTTGCAAATAAATTAGGCTGAGGACCAGCAATTGCTTGTCCAACCCCTTGCAGAGCTGCAAAAGGTCAACAAGAGTATCCAAGTGCTCGCGAAAAAGCTCCATAAGCGCCTCGAAGAAATTGGTGTGCACCCGCTCCTGAATGCCCACTCTGTGCCCGCCAATTCGACCTACAAACGGTACCAAAAATAGAAATAACAATAAAATGAACCCATAGCTCATTGCAATCGCCCAGGATCAAGAGCGGCTCCATTGCCACTACCCTTCAGGAGCACCAAAATAAGCTTGAATTGCTGCAGAAACTCCTTTCCAATGTCGGTCTGAGTGTCCCCTCGAATGCAGCAGACGAGGATCCTATGCAGGTGGATGTCCCCAAAGTCACAGAAGCCATCGCGGCCAATGCCTCAAGCATCCTCCAAGTCAAGCGGGGCTCTGCTGGTCCTGAGACCGTTTGGAATGGAGTGCTCGAGTGGGCCCGTGCGGAGGCTCAAATCTTGCAATCCCTCCTGGAAGAGACCATGGACGAGCAGAACGTCGAGTCCATTGCTGTGAGTTTATATTTTCAATTCTTCAGTAAACAAACAAACAAACAAACAAACAAAAAAATTTTTCGGGTGGGGCGATCAGATTTCACCGACGCCTTGGCAGCTAAAGGCTGAGTCGCTGCGGACGCTCCTTGCCGTCAATCCTGCCCTGCAAAAGAAAATCGAATCGCTGCAGTCAGAACTCGTGTTGCGTGTGACCGAGGTCAAGTCGCTGCATCAGCGTCTGGACGAGAAGCAAACGCGCATCGAGATGCTCGAGAGCCGGGTTGAGACTTCGGCTACCAAGTCGACCCAGTCTGAGGCCGAAAACAGCAAACTCCACAGCCAGGTCAAGATGTATGCCGATGCAACCAAGTCCCTGCAGCGCGATTTGGAGCAACTCGAAAGGGAAAACGAGCAACTTAAGAAAGCCAGCAAGACCAGGCCGAGCAAGACGGTAAAAAGGGTTATTAGTATCGTTGCTTACGAAATCACTTTAGGTGAGTGGTTCGTCGTCATCGTCCGCGCCATCGTCTTTGCTTACGGCAGTCCTCACGCAAAATCTAGAGTCGTCTCCTCAGTCGATTTCGTACGATTAAAATAAAAGCTTTTGTCTGAATCGGTTTCTTAGCACACCAACTGCGCCCATGTCGCCGTCCGTGTCCTCTCCCTCCTCGGATTCGGTCGATTACGTTGACGGAACCATCGTGCGTCAGCTCCGCCAGGCACTCCGCTATGTGCAACTCGAGAACAGTCGGATCCGTTCTCGTCTCACTTCCATGGGTATCCAAGAACTCGCTGCAGAGACACGCGGCAAACTCCCGAAAGAGCAGAGCCGCAAGATCACCGATGCCATCACCGAGACGCAAACTGTCCTGCAAGAGTTGGCCTCTGCAGCCGTCACCGCCAACATTGTCCAAATACCCTCTGCGGAGACGACCAAAAAGTGGCGTCCCATGGCGGACCGTCCCGATTACCAGCTCTACACGGTATATTTTTACTAAATTTATTTATTTATTTTTTTTAAAAAAAAAAAAAAACAGCACCGCCTCGCAATGGACATGCTCAAGCAAAAGAGCGAACATGTTCAACAAAAGCTCCGTGATCTCTTGGAGGCCACGTCAGGACACTCTACCGTTGCACTCGTCAACCCTGCTCCAGCCGGACAGGCGCCCAACGGAAAATCGCTGTGTGCTCGCATTCGGGTGCCCAACTCGCTGGTGCAGGTCCCCGTGCCCGTTATCAAGCCAGTCGAGCTCGCTGTTGACCCCTCCTCACTCATGCGCCTTCACGCTGTTTTTGCTTTGTAACCGGGGGGTGCACTACCAGTGCGATCAGTCCATGCATTTGTGCACTTGCGCTCACTCACTTTAAACTCGATGGAGGCCACGTGGTCACCTTTCAGCAAAGCCGACGATGAGCGACTGCTCAAAGAGGTGCAGAGCCGCCTCGCCGCCAACCTGGCTGGTGCAGAGAAGGCTCGTTTGTGGATCGAAGTGGGTAGGGTGCATGAGAGACGGAACGATTCGTCGGGCGCACGCCAGGCATACCTCAAGAGTATCGAGGCCGACAGCAGGACCGTGACGGGACGACTGCAGCTTGCAAACGTCGTGCGACTGGCGGCGACCACCTGGGCCGATCTGGACGAGGCAGAGCGTGTGCTGAAAGAAGCGTCCAGGATTGCCCAGGAGCGCAAGTTCCGTCCGCCCTTTCTGGACGCTGACGAGACCGAAGACACGATTGTTTTGCACGACGTCCTGCTGCTGCTCCTGTGTCAGCGGGGCGAGGAGCGCGCAGACGAGGCAACAAAGATACTCCAGCAGCGGGGCTACACACATCGCTTGTCTACGCACACACTGTGCTACCAAAAACCCGAGAGGGGCCCATGGGCAATCGATATTCCTTACGTCAAGGCAGTCGACAACGCCCTCCCGGCGTCCATGCTCGCGCACATGCAAATAGCCTACGACCCGGCAGCATCCTTTTGGAGCGAGGTACTCGGCAATGGCTTGCTTAGTCTTTCAACGTTTTTTTTTTTATTTTTTTATTTTTATTTTTTAGCACAACTACTCGCAAGTCACGCCATACTTTTCGTACATCCATCCACTGCACACAACGACCGGGGCGCAGACCAGCATCGACCAGGTCATCGCCTGGGTTCATGCGATTGCTTGCCTCCTCTTCCCTGCCGTCCGCGAGGCGACCAAGGCCGAGTGGTGGGCGCACTGCCGACCGCACGGAAGTGGGCACCAGTTGCACTTTGACTCGGACAACGAAGGCAAGAGTCGCGAGAAGGGACGGCCGCGGCATCCGATCGCCTCAACGGTGCTGTACCTTTCGGAGGGCGTGGGCGGTCCAACCCTCGGTAGGGCATGGAAGCATCATCGTGTATTTCCTTATTTCTCTTGGTAGTGACCGACCAGCGACTGGGCGATCCCCTCGCGTCAAACGGCTGGCTTGTCTTTCCCAAGGCGAACCGGCTCGTGGTTTTTGATGGTACCGTTCTCCATGGCGTCTTGCCGGGGCGAGGTCTGCCGGACGATCCGAGCCAACGGCGGACGACTTTTATGATTGCCTTTTGGAAGGACGTTCAGGCGCACGTACGCAAAAACTAACCGACTAAAAAATAAAATAAAATTTATCCACAAAGCCCGATCCCAACGAGGTGCCTGGCAGCTCACGCCCGTTCCCTGACGTTTCGAGGACCCGCTTTACTTGGCCCAAGTCGTTCCCCGTCGGCCCCGTGGGATGGACCAAGATGCCTACTTCTGCCGAGGACATCCAGCGAGTCGTGCCCGTGCCGGTCGAGTCTGTGTGGGATCGGGTTCCTTCCAGCAACACTGGCAAGCGTCCCAAGCCCGACGATGTCCTTCCTCGTTACGAAGATTGTTTCCAGGGTTTTTAGAGAAAATTTGCCCTGCGTGCCCTGGCCGGGAAAGAAGAAGAAAAAAAAACAACTGAAAAGGGCAGTTTTGTTTCGCATGGCCTCCGAGTACGTCCTCGCGCAATGGACGGAGGACGACCAATGGTAGGCACAATAGTAGCCGGACTGAAGAGGAGGAGGAGAGGCAAACTAATGCATGCCTTCCGTGCCAGGTATCCGGCCAAGATTGAGCGTTTCCTGCCGGCCCAAAACAAGGCAAGTCGCAAGTGGTTGGCTCATGCTTACATCCCCCTCCCCCGTTCCAGTACTTTGTGAACTTTTACGAGTTTGACGACTGTACGGACATGGTGGGCCCTGAGCGGTTGAGGCCCATGACTGGACCCGTGGCTGTGCCTGCGCCTGTGGTTGCACCCCCGGCCTTCCAGATGCGGCCCATATTCAACCAGCCGTCCAGCCCGTTCAACCAGCCGTCCAGCGCCTCCCTTGCCTCGACTGGCAGACAGCCGCCGCCGCCGCAGCAAGCGTAAGCGCCCCTATCAATGAGCCTAACCATTCCCATGCGTAGACGGTGGAAGGCCGGCGACCTCTGCGAGGGCCAATTCTCAGAGGATAACCAGTGGTACAAGGCCCGAATCGACAAGGTCCTCGGTGGTGGCCGCTACCTGGTCACGTACTTTGAGTACGGTAACTCGGAAGAGAGCGAGGACACGTACCTTCGCCCCCTCCCTGGAGCCGCCCCCGTGCCGCAAGCCCCAGTTGCTCTTCCTCGCTGGAAAGCAGGCGATCTCTGCCAGGGCCAGTTTTCCGAGGACAACCAGTGGTACCCCGCTCGCATCGACAAGGTCCTCGGTGGAGGTCGCTACCTGGTTACCTACACAGAGTACAACAACTCGGAGGAGAGCGAGGACACGTACCTTCGCCCCCTCCCTGGAGCCGCCGCCCCCGTGCCGCAAACCCCAGTTGCTCTTCCTCGCTGGAAAGCAGGCGATCTCTGCCAGGGCCAGTTTTCCGAGGACAACCAGTGGTACCCCGCTCGCATCGACAAGGTCCTCGGTGGAGGTCGCTACCTGGTTACCTACACAGAGTACAACAACTCGGAGGAGAGTGAGGACCAGTTCCTGCGCCCCCTCGCCGGTGCCGGTGCCGGTGCCGCGACCATCGCCATGCCTATTGCGGCCAAGGCTGCCGCCATCCCTATCCATGTTGTGGTTGGTGCAACTGCCTACCGCATCGGTGACTCAATCCAAGCCAAACGCGCGTCCGATGGCCGGTATACTTTCTTTGGTTATATTTTACAGTGGTTTTCAACTCAAAAGCAGGTGGTACAATGCTCGCATCAATAACATTTCTGTCGATGGAGTGTACATCAAGGTCACGTTTGATGACAACAGTACGAATGAAAAACCCCACAAAGTTCCCCTTTGAAAGCTTCCTTGTTTCCTCTCTATTCTACAGAGAGCCAAGAGGTGGTAGGAGTTGACCAGTTGCGAGCAGCGCTTCCTCAAGCAAGTCCTGTCATGGCCATGGCGCCAACACCAGTCCCGATCTCGGCGCCCTACACTCAGTGGAAGGTCGGAGACATTTGCGAGGCCTTGTTTTCGGAGGACAATGTCTGGTATCGCGCCCAAGTCGTCAACCCCCAGCCCAATGGCAATTACTTTGTAACGTACACAGAGTACGGTAACTCGGAGGAGGTACGACATTGTGTTCTTCTTAAAAAAAGAAAACAAATCCCTTTGTTAATCATCTCTCGTTAGCGGCCGCCTTCCCTTATGCGTCCTCTAGCCGGATCCTTCGGCCCCAAGCCCGTCGGTCCCACGGTCCCTATGCCGATCGCAGGTACTCCTGTCGCTGCAACCGCCCCTGTCCCCGTTGCTCCGGAATCCAAGTACAAGTTGGGAGATATTGTCGAGGGCAAGTTTATGGGTGACGATCAGTGGTACAAAGCTCGCATCATCAAAGTCATAGTAAGTGGGCATTGCAAAAAAAAGGGGATTAGTATGATAATTGGTGTGTGTGTGCGCGCGCGCGCGTGTGTGTACGTGCACAGGATAATGGGCGCCAATTCGAAGTCACCTACACCGAGTATGACAACTCCGAACTCTTGCCGCTTGAGCGCATTCGTGATTTTAGCAACAGCTGGAGTGAAGCCATGCCCAGTATTTGTCCCGTAAAAAAAGTCGTATTTTCGTCTAAACTTTTCACTGTAGCGAAAACTGCCAATTCTCGAAGCACCATCATGGGCACGGTGCAGAATCAACTAGACCTCTTTGTGCGCAAGTACACGGGCATCGTCGACCAACCTGAACAGAACGCCGAAGAGATTTTCCAGGCCGACCCCGATGAGCATGAGATCGACGTACATATCCGCAAAGGAGCAAAAACCTCCCCCCCCTTATATTAAAATAATAAAAAGACGGATCGCCAAGTAAAGTACAAGAACCGTCGCACGGCCACCGAGATCTTTGGTCCTGTGCCTCCTGGTGCAGAGCGCGTGTCCTTCTCCGAGATTGCCAACAACCTCCCCGACAAAAACGCCCAGCCGGTGCATCTGAACCACCTCTCGAGCGATCTTCCGATCACGAAACACCAAAATCGCATCCTGCACACGATCGAGAAGAACCAAGTTTCTCTGATCAAGGGTAGCACGGGCAGTGGCAAGACAACACAAGTACCCCAGTACATCCTGGATGCCTACCTCCGGGCTGGGAAGGAGTGCAACATCATCTGTACGCAGCCCCGCCGCATTGCCGCGACTAGCATTTCCAAGCGGTATGCCGAAGGATTTTCGATTGCAAGCTTACCTAGCTTTGTTTTCCCGCTCAGCGTCTGCGAAGAGCGTGGGACGGAACTAGGAGACATGATCGGTTACCAGGTTGGTATGGACAAAAAGTCGTCCAACGAAAACACGCGCCTGCTCTATGTCACCACGGGTATCCTTCTTCAACGCCTCATCAGGACCAAGTCGCTCCGGCCATTCACCCATGTCATCATTGACGAGGTTCACGAACGCGACAAGGACACAGACTTTGTCCTCCTCATCGTTCGCGAGCTCCTTCGTATCGAGACGAACGTCCGTGTGGTGCTCATGTCGGCCACGATCGACACCGAGATCTTCCAAAAGTACTTTGCCAGTCTTGGCCCCGACCGTTTCCTGTCTGCGACGGTAACTTTTCGAGAAATAGTTTTCTCACTTTACCAAAAAAAAAAAAAAAAAATAAAAAATAAAAAAAAAAAAAAAAATCAGGACGGCGACTCGATGGTGCCCGAAGTCAACGTCGAGGGACGTCTGTACCAAGTCAAGATCCATTATTTGGACAAACTCGATAATGGACGTTTGCTGTACGCCCTGCCACCTCACGCCATGCTCGGTACGGAGAAGTATTAAAGAAAAAAAAGTTTACTTTAAAACGACTTTATCCAAAAAAAAAAAAAAAAAAAAAAATAGGTCAGCTGATGAGTAACCCAGAGATAAAGCCAGAAATGTTTGAGGCCGCGGTCGAGTTGATTCTGCGCATTTGCCGCCACGAGTTTGCCGCCGATCACGAGAAGAATGACAACCGTCTTGGCTCCATCCTCGTCTTCCTCCCAGGTCTTGCAGAGATCCTGGAGCTGTACGATCTCATCGACGAGCGAGTGGACGACGCAAATCTCAAGCGTACCCTCATCGTCCTGCCTCTTCACTCGACCATGAACGGCGAGGAACAACAAAAGGTCTTCCGCACGACTGAGCCTGGCATGCGCAAGATTATCATTGCGACCAACATTGCCGAGTCGTCCATCACCGTGCCAGATGTGCGCTACGTCGTCGACTTTTGCCTCGCCAAGGAAATTTACTGCGACACCAACACCAAGCTCGAAGGCCTTCGCCTCAACTGGGCGTCGCAGTCGGCTTGCGTACAACGCTCGGGTCGTGCCGGACGTGTTCAAAACGGCGTGTGCTTTCGTCTTATCCCCTCGCGTTTCTTCGAGATGGAGATGAATCAGCAAGGCACACCCGAAATCCAGCGCACGTCTCTTGATCACTTGATTCTTCAAGTCAAGGTACATCGTAAAGAGGAAAAATCAATTTTTTTTTTTTAATATTTATTTTCAATTTAATTGCAGGTCCTCAAAATCGGCGACCCTCGCGATGTTCTCCATCTGGCAATGCAGCCACCCAACATCTCAAACATTGAGGAGAGTTTGACGATTCTCACAGAGGCGGGGGCACTCGCCAACGAGCCCACTGGTAACGTGCAAAACTTCCTTCGACAGACGGTATACGACCCGACTGGCCGTCTTACTCGGCTTGGCGAGATCTACGCCGCCCTCCCCATTGACATCCGTCTTGCCCGTCTTATCGTCTTTGGTATGAGAAACGTATTTCTGTTTTGCTTAAAAAAAGAATTTTTTTTTTAAAGGCATCGCGTTTGACCTCCCCCACGAAGCTCTTATCATGGCTGCATGTATGTCACTTCCCGGAACGGGTGTGTTCTCGCGTCCCTTCCAGAAGGACTTTGAGGTGCCCATTTTGCGTTTTCACAAAAAGATATTGTTTTTCCTTATCTGTTGAAATGTTAGTTCTTCAAGAAGAAGCTGCAGTGGGCTGGCGGCTCGTGGAGTGATGCCATTGCGGGCATGCGTGCCTTTGAGACTTGGAAGGTGTCCCTTTCATTTTTTTTTAAAAAAAAAAAAAATTTTGGTTTTAAATCTCTGGCCCATTAGTTCCTCAAGAAGATTGGCCGTCTGAGCCCTCGCGACGAAAAGGACTGGACCCGTCGTCACTTTCTCAACCACACGAAGATGCGTGAAGCTGAGGATGTCATGAAGGATGTCCTCAATCGCCTCGACGGCGTCGGCATTCAGATCCCAGAGAAAACGGTACCTAGCCCATAAAACAGTAACGAAACTACGTTGTAAACAAAATTCTCTTAGACGGACGAGATCAAAAAGACCTACTGGACTGTGCTCAACCAGACCCGTGGCTCAGATGTCGACATTGACAAGTTGTTCAAGCGTGACGAGGCCGATCTCATGCTTCTCAAGCTCCTTCTCTGTGCTGCGTTCTACCCGAACTTTTTGCTCAGTACTCCGAGCGACAAGGTACAATAAACCGTGAAGCCGGGGGATCTCAAACCCTTTCTCCTCTCATTCAGCGTGATATGCTCTATGCCAAGGATGCCGGTTTCAACCATGCACTCAACTATGACCCTTGGCGCACCATCATTCTTCGTGGGTACCTTGTTCGCTTTTTCGTCGTCGTATTTTTTTAAAACGGAAAAAAATTTTTTTATTTTTATTTTTCGATTCCAAGGTCCATCTCGTTCCCACACAATGTCGAAAAGCACATCGACGCCTACTTTAAAAAGTGCGGCAACATCAACAAGCTCTACGTCGAAGGTGCCAAGTGCTACGTCCAGTTTGAGAATCCCATCAAGGGACCCGATGGCCGTGACCTCTCCCTCTCCCGTGATCCGCGCACGGGCAAAGTCGTCATCCCCGATGTCCCTCAGGCTGTGTACCATGCTTACAAGTGCTGGCAGACTGAGCGCCGCCGCAACCGTCTTGCACGAGACCGAACCACCAACCAGTACATATTTTCCAAAAAAAAAAAAAAAAAAAAAAGATCAAAACAAGTAACACTGTTTCATGCAGAACCATGTCGCGTGACCCCAAGGATTACATTGGCGCACACGAGTTTGAGTTCCCTTTCCAGCTGCGCTTTACCAAGTTCCTCGGCTATTCCAACATCAAGGTCCACAACGACTCGGTCAACTGTGTTGTCTTCTGCAAGGACCCTGCTTACGCAGAGCGCTACGTCATGGTCTCGCCCAGCCTTGCGACCTCGTCAGGCTTCAGCGGTGACCTGCAGGTAAAACATGAGAACGCGGGATGAGTTTTTCTCTGTAAAAAAAAAAAAATGTTTTTTAAATGCGCTGCACTTGCTAGGCATCAAACACCACGTTGATCGAGGGACGCCCACTTTTGCCAGCGCTTCTTTGCATGCTTTTTACGCATTCGCAGATCGAGCTCATGCCCAGTAACGACAACACAACCTATGCTGGTGTGCGCATTGGCTCGTTCGAGTTCAACTTTGATGCCCGCTTTGGCGAGCGCGACGTCAAACTGATCAACGACATTCGGTATTTTTTACGGGCACACACACACACACACACACACACACACACACACACACACACACACACACACACACACACACACACACACGCATATTTTTGTTTTGTCTAAATCACGTTTGTTTTTGTTTTCTTTTTTTTTTTTCCTCCAGAGAGGACCTTGAAATTCTTGTCATCAAGGATTTGTTTGACCGCGAGCAGCTGCGTGAGCGTTCTCTCATGATGAAACGCCGGTATGCGCTCTCTCTCTCTCTCTTTTTATTTCTATGTCGTCTGAAAAACTGGCGTGGTCGTAGCATGCTTGAACTCATCACCAAGTCGCGCAAGCTTAACGAAATCACCAAGTCGTTCCTCAACCTTACTGTTCAGACCCAGGACTGGCTAGGCGATGTCGAACCGGTTACCACAGGAGCTGATGCCGCATGGGAAGACGAGACTTTGTCCACGGCCGCCTCGTCATCTACGACTGCCGCTCCTGCTGCCACCGCCCCTTCAACACAAAACGCCAAGACTGAGACCACGGAGGGAGGCAGTACGAAATTTACAAATTCATGAACAGGGGGGTGTTCAAACCGTTTGCATTCTGCAGCCACCTTTTCGACTCGCATCGGATTCGCCAACAAGTCTGAGCGCCCCCTGTCTGAGCGTGTTCAGCGTCTGGGCATTACCGACAAGAATCTCTTCCCGCGTCTGCGTCCCCTGGGTCTTGAGGATCACGGGGAAGAGTCTGGTAAGTCTTTCTTTTTATTTTTTATTTTGCGGAAGGGCAATCTTTGATAATTGATCTGTTCTTCTTTGGGTAGACGAAGACAGCGGCATTGTCCATTCGACGAAAGTGGAGAACGTGTACGATCGCATTGCCAGGGAAAAACTGGAACAGTACGCAATAATCAATGCTACATGTGGCGTCTATAATTAAAAAAAATTTTCTTTTTTAAAAGGATCTCTGGTGCAATCCTCGTTTGTCGCACCTGCGATGCCCCTGTGGCTCCCTTCTCGTCCATCTCGTACTACCCCAAGGCGAGCAAACCAAACAACCCTTCGTTCCAGCTGGATCCGGAGGGTTGCAAGGGAATGGCGTTCTTTGGCCTCAAGGGTATTGTCAATTGCAAGGGCGGCCATCCGATTGGCGCGTACGACTTTGGCGATCGCATCATGGTCATCAACACTGCCTCCAACGTTCGCGTGAAGCACGACGACGGACGGCTGGGTTCTTGGGACAAGAAGGTATGCTGTAGACGTGGAAGAAGAAGAAATAAAATTATCTGATGCTCTTCTCGTATAGATCTGGGAGCAGATCATCAAGCCTGCGACAGAGTAGACAGAAGAAAAGAACCCCACCTCACCGAGACGCAGACAAAAAGAATTTTTTTTTTTCAGTTTGTTTTTAATGTTCGGATTAAAAAAAAACAAACTCGACAAAATACTGTAAGGAAACCGAAAAAAAAAAAAGTTTAGTGGAACAGAGACGAGTGAACAAAAGTCTCGGCAGCTTGATGCTCGATAATTACAAGGCCGAGGCACCACTATGGGAGGCGGAAAAAAAAATATTTTTTTTTAGTACAAAGCATTTCAAGCGTTCTCCATACGTAATAATGTCGACGAGCTCGGTAGTGATCGAAGCCTGGCGGGATCGGTTGTACACGATGGTGAGCTTGCTAATGAGGTCACCGGCGTTGCTGGTGGCGTTCTCCATGGCAGACATCTTTGCAGAAATCTCGGCGGCATAGCCGTCGGCGAGGGACGAGTAGACCGAGTTGGCGAGGTTGAACTCGGCCAGCGACTGAAGAACGTCATCTTCAACCTCGTAGGCGTTGATTTTCTCTGACGCCAGGAGCTGCGACAGCGAGTAGACTGGCTTCTCAGTTGTCTCGTAAGCAATGGCCGACTGGAACCTACACGAAATGATGTAAGGAAAAACAAAACAAATAAAAAGTCGAGGTGAACCTACTTGTTGTAGATGATCGACGTGTTGGCGTAGGGCACGGGCGCACGGAGGACAATGTCAGCGATGACCAGGGCATCGAGGAAGGTCGGGGGCTTGGCACCGACAGCATTGAACGAGCCGATAATCTTGGTGCTCAGTGAGCTGTTCGTTTTTTTTTAATCAGCAACCGCATGCAAGATAAAAATAATTGAAATACCGCGCAAGCTGGGCCTTGGACTTATCACCAATCACGAGGATGTCAATGTTTGCGTTGGCGGCGGCGATGCCCTTGATCTTGCGCGAAATGGCGCCGTGAATACCACCGCACAGACCCTTGTCGGACGAGGCAGCAATGACCAGCTTCTTCTCGCTGCTCTCCTCCGCCTTGGTGTGGGCACTGGTGTACAGAGCTGTCCTCATCGTTTCAGCAAAACAACAACAACAAAAAAGACAACGCAAAGCAACAGCAGGCCATACCGTCCGAAGCACCGCCATAGACGCGCGCCTTTTCCATCTCACGCTGGGCGCGGACGAGCTTGGTGGAGGCAATCATCTTCATCGACTTTGTGATCTTTTGGATGTTTTTGGTCGACGAGATGCGAAGCTTGAGCTCCTTCAGCGTGGCCATGTTACGGGCCTGCTGGACATAGCTACATAAAAATACGAAAAAGAAAAGGGAGGAAAAAAAACTGTGAGCAATCCGCCCCAATCCAATCCACCCGCACAAACAGAAAAAAATAAAATAGAAAGAGGTCACGACCCAGTCCTACCGTGTTACCCTCCCTTCCTCTCTCTGCCCCTTTCAGTTTCCGCCTCGCAGTCCTCTGTCCACACACTTTTTTTTCGCTGGTCGCAGCAAGGCACAAAACCCATGTGTCTCTGTCTGTTCCTTTTTCTTCTTGTCTGCGGCCAAAGCAGACGGCCAAAGTAGAGAAAGAAGAAAGGAACGTGACGACGCCGTCTCATGCTGTCTTTCCTCTCGCTCCCCCCCCCCTCCCCCAACAGCCCAGCCACTTATTTTTTCTTCTTCTTACCCAGTGGTCGCTGCCGAGACAGGACGTGCGAGTCCGACACGAAGCATCGCGATTTTTCTAAACTGTTCTTTCTTTGCCAGGCCGTGTTTCTCTGTTTTTTTGCTTTCAGAAAGCTCAGAAAGCGTTACAGTACATTATACAAGTACACAAGCGATACAACAAGCGATAGCTTTAAATATAGTTAATTAGGACACTAGCCTGTAGAGTTTGTTGGTAATTAAAAAAAAAAAAAGTAGATAAAAATTACATTATTGTTATGCGACCGCGATGCGCATGCTGGATGGGACCATGAGAAAAGAGGAGGATGCGAGGGGCTTGCTGGAACGTCGGGCGAGTCGTCGGAGCGGGGCAGATTTCATCATAGAATAAAAGTTGAGGGCCAGGGTAGAGGCCGCCCAGGCAGCCGTATTTTGCGCGGCTTTCTTTGCAGAGGAGGTGGAGGATCGCCGACGGACCGACAGTGAGCTCTTGCCAGCGACGATATAACGACCCGAGCCGATGGATCGTCGCCTGGCGGGGGTGCGACTGTTGGATGATGTGGACAACGACGATGAAGGCACAGCCAACAACGATGAAGACGAGGACACAATCGTAGACGCAGGCGAAGCGGGCTCGGGCTGGTGGTGCACGACGGTAGACGAGCTGCAAGCTGCATCGGGGCAACCCGAGCACTGGCAGCAGGTGCACTCGGGCTCTGCCAAATCGACCTTGATGGCGGGCAAATCGGAGGAGGGGCTGGGCACGGCCACGGCGCACACAATGTCCTGGGCATAGCGACGGCCACTGGCAATGGCAGCGGGAGCCGGCCTGCTGTTGCCCTGCGGCGGGTTGGTGTCGACTATGAGAAGCGACTCGAGGGGGTCATAGCTGAAACCCTGGAGGAGTCTCTGGGTGACAAAGGGTGCGTCCTCTCGGGAGACTCCTTGGTCGATGGCTGCGTTGAAGGCGGCAAACGTGAGCTCAAAGGGGTTGAATTTGCCACTTTTGCCTGCCGCGGCGCAAAGGGCATTCCTGTCGACGGCCACAAAGCCGTTGGCGACGGCGACGGCGACCACCGACGGGGAAGACGAAGAGGAGGAGGTAGCACTGGCCAGGTTGAGAGACATCCCAGGTCGGCGGCGGTTGGGTGTGGAAGGGTCCATTTCTAATTTCAAGAAAATAGGGGTTAGGTTAGCTTTGAATCAGTGAACAAAAAGAGAGGGCACGTCAAGGGCAAGAGGGTGTATGGAACAAACCTTGGAAATTCGGGTCAGCACTTGCGATGGAGGAAGTGTTGAACGGCAGAAGAGCAAATTATTTTTCTTTTTTTCTTTTTTTGAGGAACGGCAGACACAGGCAGTCACAGACAGTCTGCGGAGAGGCCGATATATTATGTTTTGGGTTGAAGAGAGGCGGCAGCGTGGGGGTGGGGAACTGGCGACGCACCGACGAAATAAATACACACACAAAAATGGGCTTGGCTTGGTCGAATGCCGCGCTGAATGATAGAAGAGGAGAGGGACGTCGAACAAATTAGACCAATAAACCGCCGAACGGGGACACGGAGGGACCCGTGGACAAGAAGACAAAATGGAAAGCAAGGAGTCAAAAGGCCCGAAAAGGACAGCTCACCCTCGCACAAAACCCTCTAAGGAGTAGAGGGCCGAAAGAAAAAAACGTGTTGGGGTGCACGGACGGAGGGCAAAAAAGAAAACTCGCCCGGGCGTCCGAGGAAAAACAACGGGACGAAGGTCACTTGCTTTGTGGGGCAAGAGGGAGGGCATGCAGTTCCGTTTTTCGAGGGAGACCCCAGGGAGACCCCGACTTTATATAACTCACCCGACCTGGTGACGGGAAGAAAATCGAAGAGGGGGTGCCGTCTTAATTTTTTTTTCCCGAGTCGGTGATATACAAGGAAAATATCGAGCGAGCAGTGGGGAACGCCCTCCTATCGCATCTTGTTCTCGCAAGGAGTGAGCCCGAGAGGCCGAATCACCGTCATGTAGGGTCCCTCCGCTTGCACACTGAAGAGCACTGTGAGAATGTTGTGCACCCCCTTTCTTTCGGAGCAATTCGTTTTGGGGTGCCCTGGGAAGATCGCGTCCGGGAACGTTTCCAGGAGAGAGGACGGAAGGTGATTGAGGCTGCGGCGCCTTCAAAGGGATGAAGGGGTGCTGACTGAGGCGGGCTGGAGTCATGGGCTGAAAATACAGGCGGCATCTTTTTTGGACATTTCTCCCCTAAACTTCCCAATCTCGAAACAGAGAAAGCCGTTTTTTCACACCTTCAAAATTTGTAGCCCCTTATTCAACGCTGCTGATCATTGTCGCTCGATCAAAATATGTGTTATTTCTACAAAAGACGGGGTGCGGATGGCCTCCTGTTAATGACCGGGATCGGGATCCGTGCACGCTCGGCCAGTTCAAATGGCGCGTGCAGGACTTGATACTTGGCGTCGGAATCGTCCTCATCGTCATCGTCAGTGGGCAGAACCGGAGGATCGATATTCAGCGCTCCCGATGCAGAGGCTGGTGGCGATGGCGCGGGCGTCCAGTCCATCGCGTCCACTTTGTTGCTCTCCACCTTGATCAAAGGGGTAGTCAAAAGAACCTGCCACGATAGTTTAGACCACCAACAACAAAAACAAAAAAAAAAACAAAAACAAAAAAAAAACAACCAAAGGGAAAAAAAAGCGTACCATGGGTGAATTGAGCACGCTGCTCGACGAGCTGGCGTGGCCGTCAAGGGCAAAGGGGCCGTCGTCGGTGGAAACGCGCCACGTCGGTGTAAAGACTTCCTTGACCTTGACTGCCTCGATTGCAGTAGGACCCATGCCCATGGGCACGATGATGTTGTCAATGTCATAGTCGGTGGAGCAACTCATCGTCCGGCGGCGCTTCTTCATTGAAAAGCTGGGAGACTGCAACGGCGACGACGGGGCACCATCGCTCGAAGGAGAGTGCGGTGGCGACATGGACGATCCTGTTCTAGAAGAGACCGACATTTTTCGCTTTGGTGTTCCGCTGCTCGCTG
>Ga0302230_10000288_pt1 | contig 49182 bp, 45 predicted proteins | sample II_Palsa_N2_1_FD_193523 | JGI IMG/M metagenome (GOLD analysis project Ga0302230, IMG submission 193523) | Peat permafrost microbial communities from Stordalen Mire near Abisko, Sweden - II_Palsa_N2_1 | ecosystem: Environmental > Terrestrial > Soil > Palsa > Peat permafrost | place: Sweden... | reverse complement strand
CCGCCGCCGCGTTGGGCAAGCCGATTGCGGCGGTCAATCTTGGCCGCACACGAGCCGATCCACTGTTGATCTTGAAGATCGATCAATCGTGCGCGCAGGCGCTGGCCTTTATCTGAATCGCTGCTTGTCCCGCTGCATTCGGCTCACCGGCGCGCCCGAAAAAAATCGCGCAGCAGGGCGGACGATTCAACCGCAAGCAGACCGCCGCTGACTTCAACGCGATGATTGTGCTTCTCGGAGATCAGCGTATCGAACACGCTGCCCGCCGCACCGGTTTTCGGATCGATCGCGCCATAGACCACCCGCCCTAGCCGCGCATGAATCATAGCCATGGCGCACATCGAGCACGGTTCCAGCGTGACATACAGCGTGGCGCCGGATAGACGATGATTGGCCAATTTTTCGCCGGCGGCACGCAAGGCCTGAATCTCCGCGTGCGCCGTGGGGTCGTGCAAGGTGATGTTGCGATTCCAGCCCAGCCCCACGATATTGCCGTCGACTACCAGCACGGCGCCGACCGGCACCTCGTTTTCCGCATCGCGTGCGTGCTCCGCCAACTGCAGCGCACGGCGCATATAGGCCATGTCATCAGCACTGAAAAGCGCCCCGGGTTCAGCTGCAATCACATTATCGTTCATTGGAAGATGCGACGATCTCTGAAAGAAATAGTGCTGTAAGCGCGCAAGTTTACCGTCACTACCGTAGCCAAAGGAGTCGCCATGACTGACGCTGCCCGCTTCGAACTCTTTTCCTTCTGGCGCACGTCGGCGACTTATCGCGTGCGCGTGGCGTTCAATCTCAAAGGCGTCGCGCCGCAGGAACATAACGTCGATATCGATGCGGGCGAACAAAGCACCGAGGCCTTTCTGAAAATCAATCCGATGGGCGCCATTCCGGCTGTGCTGGACCGCGCTGACGGACCATCATCGCTGCCTTTGACCCAATCGTTGGCGATCCTCGAATTTATTGACGAGATCTACCCGACGCCCGCGCTATTGCCGACGGAAGCGCATGCACGCGCCCGGGTGCGCTCACTGGCGGCCATGTTGGCTGCTGATACGCACCCGCTGATTACACCGCGCATCAAAAAATATCTCACCGGCGCCGGCCAGTTTGATGACGCGGCCTGGCGAGCGTGGCAGACGCACTGGTTCACGACCGGACTGCAGGCGCTGGAAAAACGTCTCTCGAGCGAGAAGGAAACCGGCGCGTTCTGCGACGGGGACACGCCTACGCAGGCCGATATATGCCTGGCCAGCATTATCGTGGTGATGCGCGTTTTCAAGATCGAGGTGGCCGACATACCCACGGTCAATCGCATCATGGCCGCGTGCGAGGCGCTTGATGCGTTCGCCAAAGCCGATCCGCTTCGTCAGGCCGGCGCACCCTCGTACTGATATTTTGGACAGGCTTTGGAGTCAATAATGATCAAGAAAACCGAATCATTCTCGGCATTCAAAGAGGAAGCGCTTGCTTCGGGCTTTGACGAAGCGCTGGTGCGCGAGTGGGCGCCCGATAGCGTGATTGCTCCTCACGCCCATCCCTTTGACGCGGATGCCGTGGTGACCCAGGGCGAGATGTGGCTCACCTGCAACGGCGAAACGCGCCATCTGCTGCCGGGCGATGCCTTCGTGTTGAGCCGCGGACAGCAGCACGCCGAGCGTTACGGATCAGAGGGAGCGACGTACTGGGTGGCACGTCGGAATTCCCGCTAAACCATCACTCGACCGCAGCGTTTATTCCCACTCGATGGTCGCAGGCGGCTTGCCGCTGATGTCGTAGACCACGCGGGACACGCCGCGCAGTTCGTTGATGATGCGATTGGATACCCTGCCGAGAAACTCGTACGGCAGATGTGCCCAGTGCGCGGTCATGAAGTCGATGGTTTCCACTGCACGCAGCGCAATGACCCATTCGTAGGCGCGCGCGTCGCCGACCACGCCGACCGACTTTACCGGTAGAAACACTGCGAACGCTTGGCTGGTTTTGTCGTACAGATCGGCCTTGCGCAATTCGTCGATAAAGATCGCATCGGCCTGCGCCAGCAGATCGGCGTACTCGCGCTTCACTTCGCCGAGAATGCGCACGCCAAGGCCGGGACCGGGGAACGGATGGCGATAGACCATCTCGCGCGGCAGGCCCAGCTCCACGCCGATGCGGCGCACCTCGTCCTTGAACAGCTCGCGCAGCGGCTCAACCAGCTTGAGCTTCATGTGTGCAGGCAAGCCGCCGACGTTGTGATGGCTCTTGATCACGTGGGCCTTGCCGGTCTTGCTGCCGGCGGACTCGATCACGTCGGGATAGATCGTGCCCTGCGCCAACCACTTCACCGCACCCGCGCCATCGGCGGTGAGCTTGGACGATTCCTCGTCGAAAATGTCGATGAACAGGCCGCCGATGATTTTGCGCTTGGCCTCCGGATCAGCGACGCCGGCCAGCGCGTCGAAGTAACGGTTCTGCGCATCGACGCGGATCACCTTGACGCCCATATGCTCTGCCATGGTCGCCATCACCTGATCGCCTTCCTTCCAGCGCAGCAGGCCGGTATCGACGAACACGCAGGTGAGCTTGTCGCCGATGGCACGATGCAGCAGCGCCGCGACGACCGAGGAATCCACGCCGCCGGAAAGCCCAAGCAGTACATGGTCGTCACCAACCTGGCCGCGCACGCGGGCTATCTGATCGTCGATGATGTTGGCTGCCGTCCACAGCGTCTGGCAGCCGCAGATCTCGGTGATGAAGCGCTTCAGCAGCGCGCCACCCTGCTTCGTGTGGGTGACCTCGGGATGGAACTGCACGCCGTACCAGCGCTTTTCCTCGTTCTCCATCACCGCGACCGGAATGCGGTCCGTGGTACCCGTGATAACGAAACCCGGCGGCGCCTTGGCGACGTGGTCACCGTGGCTCATCCACACGTCGAGGCGATGGCTGCTGGGGTGATCGGTGAGGTTTTTGAATAGACGGCTATCTGCAACGATGTCGACTTCGGCGCTACCGAATTCCCTGGCATCGGCCGCCTCGGTCGCACCGCCCAGCTGCGCGGCCATCGTCTGCATCCCGTAGCAGATGCCGAGTATCGGCAGGCCCGAATCGAACGCCTGCTGTGGCGCCTTCGGCGCATCGGCCAGCGTCGTGGACTCTGGCCCGCCGGAAAAGATGATGCCCTTCGCCCCGAATGCGGCGATCTCCTCAGGGTCGTGATCCCAGGCCCAGATTTCGCAATACACGCCGATTTCGCGGATGCGTCGTGCGATCAGCTGCGTGTACTGCGCGCCAAAATCAAGAATGAGGATCTTGTCGCTATGGATGTTGGTCATGGGTTGGCGGCTTGGGGATACGGGCGAATGGAGATTGCGGTTCAGTGCGCTTGGCTGGATTTGCAATAAGCGAGGGACGAAGGGTGAGTAGCGAGGGCTCAGCAACGGATCCCTGAGGAACGTCGATAACGAGCACGTCAACCTGCGCCCACTGACTAACAGTTCAAACCAGTAGCTAAGGACACAGCTTATCGCGCCCTCGCTACTCGCCCCTCATCCCTGCCCATCAAGAATTCAGCCGATAATTCGGCGCTTCCTTGGTGATCTGGATATCGTGCGGATGCGCTTCGGTGACGCCGGCCGAGGTGACTTTGACGAACTGCGCCTTGTTGCGCACATCCTCGATATTGGCCGCGCCCAGATAGCCCATCGACGCACGCAGTCCGCCGATCAGCTGATGGATGATGTTACGCAGCGGTCCACGATACGGCACGCGACCTTCGATACCTTCCGGCACGAGTTTGTCGGCATCCGCCTCTTCCTGGAAATAGCGATCCTTCGAGCCGAGCTGCATCGCCCCAATCGAGCCCATGCCGCGATAGCTCTTGTACGAGCGGCCCTGGAACAGCTCCACTTCGCCCGGCGATTCTTCGGTACCGGCGAACATCGAACCAAGCATGACGGTCGATGCGCCAGCGGCCAGCGCCTTGGGAATATCGCCGGAATAGCGGATGCCACCGTCGGCAATCAGCGGAATCTCGTCTTTCAGCGCGTTGGCGACCAGATCGATAGCAGTGATCTGCGGCACACCGACGCCGGCAACCACGCGCGTGGTGCAGATCGAGCCCGGGCCCACGCCAACCTTGACCGCATCCACGCCCACGTCGAGCAGCGCGCGGGCGGCGTCGCCGGTCACGATATTGCCGGCAACCACCTGCACCTGCGGATAGTTTTTCTTCACCCAGCCGGCGCGCTCGATCACGCCCTGCGAGTGGCCGTGCGCGGTATCGACGACCAGCACGTCGACTCCGGCCTCGACCAGCGCCGCGATGCGCCGCTCGGTATCGCCACCCACGCCAACGGCGGCGCCAACCAGCAGTGCTTCCTGCTGATCCTTGGCGGCATGCGGGTTGTCGCGCGCCTTCTGGATGTCCTTGACGGTGATCAGGCCGCGTAGCTGGAAGTCGTCGTTGACTACGAGCACTTTTTCGATGCGGTGCTTGTGCAGGAGCAGCAGCACGTCGTCCTGGCTGGCACCTTCGCGCACCGTTACCAGCTTTTCCTGGCGGGTCATGATGTTGCGTACCGGATCGTCATGCTTGCGCTCGAAACGCAGGTCGCGGCTGGTGACGATGCCAACGAGTTTTGAGCCGTCCACTACCGGCACGCCGGAGATGTTGTGCGCTCGGGTCAGTCGGAGCACTTCGCTGATCGACGTATCGGGGCTGACAGTGATCGGGCGACGGATCACGCCGGCCTCGAACTTCTTGACCAGACGTACTTCGGCGGCCTGCTGTTCCGGCGTCAGATTCTTGTGGATGATGCCGATGCCGCCGCACTGCGCCATCGTGATGGCGAGCCCTGCTTCGGTCACGGTATCCATCGCGGCGGAGACGATGGGGATGTTTAGCCGCAGGTTGCGGGTGAAACGGGCGGAGGTGTCTACGTCACGCGGCAGCACGATGGAGTGGCCGGGAACCAGGTAAACGTCGTCGTAGGTCAGTGCCTCGGCGAGGATGCGCATGCGAAAGTCCCGCTCCAAAGAGGAAATTATACGCGGGTCATCGTGATGCTCGCCAGATCTGTCGTCTGAACGCAATGACGCAGCGCCGATTCAACGCGCCAACTCGCGCGCTTCGGCGGCTTCCAGGGTATTTTCGATCAGCGTGGCCACGGTCATCGGGCCCACGCCACCGGGAACCGGGGTGATCCAGCTGGCCTGCTCGGCCGCCGCGGCAAAGTCTACGTCGCCGACCAGCCGGCCGTCGTCGAGCCGGTTGATGCCGACGTCGATCACGACCGCGCCCGGCTTGATCCATTCACCCCTGACCAGGCCCGGCTTTCCCACCGCGACGATCAGGATATCGGCCTGCCGAACGAAACTTTCCAGGTCGCGGGTAAACCGGTGGCACGAGGTCGTGGTGCAGCCGGCGATCATCAGCTCGAGCACCAGCGGACGGCCGACGTGATTGGATGCGCCGACGACCACCGCGTGCTGGCCGCGCACCGGGCGATCGGTGTGGCCCAGCAGGGTCATCACGCCTTTGGGCGTGCACGGGCGCAGGCCGAACCGGCGCAGCGCCAGCCGCCCCACGTTTATCGCCTGAAAGCCATCGACGTCCTTGGAAGGGTCGATGCGATCGACCAGCGCATCCTCGTCGATATGCGCCGGCAGCGGCGACTGCACCAGGATGCCGTGCACGTCCGGATCGGCGTTGAGGTTGTCAATCAGCGCCAACACTTCTTCCTGACTCGTATCGGCCGGCAAGTCATGGTCGAACGAGCAAAAGCCGACCTGATGACACGCCTTGCGCTTGTTGCGCACGTAAACGGATGAAGCCGCATTGTCACCAACCAGCACTACTGCCAACCCTGGAGCCGTCAGCCCCCTGGACAGGCGATCGTCCACGCGCAGCGCCACACGCTCCAGCAGCTGCTGGGCAATGCGTTTGCCGTCGAGAATGCGTGCGCTCATGATTCAGCCTGCTACTAAGGAACACTATTATCCCGACTGACCGACGCGCATACAAACAACGGATGCCGCCCATGACTTTTGAACCGGCGTTGCCACTCGTCGAACTCATCGATGCGTCGCTGCAGTTGCGTGCGTGGCAGCCGGGCGATGCAGCTGACCTGCTCGAGGCAGCGCAATCGTCGGTGACAAGTGTCGGACCTTGGTTACCTTGGTGTCATGCCGGTTACGACATTGCCGATGCGAACAGCTGGATAAGCCATTGCCAGAGCGGCTGGTCCTGCAGCGAGCACTTTGCGTTCGCCATTTTTGATCGGGCGACCGATGAGCTCATCGGCGGCGCGGGACTTTCGCAGCGAAATCGTCGCGACCGCAGCGCCAACCTTGGCTACTGGGTGCGGCAATCACGCCAGGGTCAAGGTATTGCGGCACGCGCCGCGCGGCTGGTCGCCGGTTTTGGTTTTGAGCAGCTCGCATTGATCCGGATCGAGATCGTCGTGCGGCCGGAGAACCATCCAAGCCGGCGTACCGCCGAGAAAGTCGGTGCACGCTTCGAAGCCATCGCACGACAGCGTATGTGGGCAGTCGGACGACCGCATGATGCAGCCGTCTACGGACTCATTGCTTCCGACCTGCTTCAGCCAGCGGCGGCGCACAGCCGCGCCATATCCTCATAGCCGTTGAATGCCGCAGCACGACCGCAGCCGGGGCAATGGGGATCACGCGGCAAGCGAATTTCGCTGAAGCGCATATCCAGCGCATCCACATTCAGCAGCCGACCGACCATGGATTCGCCGACGCCGAGTATCAGCTTCAGCGCCTCGGTCGCCTGTAGCAAACCGATGATGCCGGGCAGTACACCCAGCACGCCGGCGTCGCTGCAGTTAGGCGCATCGGCGGCGGCCGGCGGTGAAGGAAAAAGGCAGCGATAGCAGGGAGAATCATCCCGACGCGGATCGAACACGCTGAGTTGCCCGCTGAAGCGCTCGACCGCGCCGTAAATCATCGGCAGTTTCAGCCGGATGGATGCTGCCGTCAGCAGATAGCGCGCCGGAAAATTATCCGCACCGTCGATCAGCAGGTCGTGCCCCGCGAGCAGGCGCTCGACGTTGTCTGCCTGCAGCCGTTCGAAGTGGGTAATGACGTTGATACGAGGATTGAGCGCCAGCAGCGCCATGCGAGCCGAATCGGTCTTGGCCATGCCGACACGGGCATCGGCATGAAGAACCTGGCGATGCAGGTTGGAACGTTCGACCACGTCATCATCGATCAGGGTCAACTGGCCGACGCCTGCCGCCGCCAGATACAGCGCCGCTGGCGAACCCAGTCCACCGGCGCCAAGCATTACGACTTTGGCGTTGCCGAGCAGCGCCTGCCCGCCCTCACCCACCTGCGCGAGGCGCAGCTGGCGTGCGTAGCGCTCGATCGCATCACCATCCAGCGTCGCCTGCGTAATCGGCAGGCCTTCCGCTTTCCAGCGGGCAAAACCGCCAGCCACCGACGTTACCTTCCGATAGCCCATCCGCTGCAGTGACTCGGCGGCTAGCAGTGAACGCTGGCCACTGCCACAAAGCAGCGCCATGGGCCGATCGCGATTCGCTTCAACCTGTTCGATACGCAGCTCGAGAAAGCTGCGGGATAAGCCCAACGCGTTCGCCGGCAAGCCGGCCGTACGCTCGGCGTCTTCGCGCACATCGATCAGCAGCGCGCCCTGTGCATGCGCAGTCAAGGCCTGGGCGGGCGTGATTTCCGGGATTTGCCTGCGCAACGCGTCGAGCCACGCGTCGCGGTTCAATGATTCGCTCATGCGGCCAAGTCTAAGCGATGCAGGCCGACCTGCACGCCCACGGCCGCTCAGCGCGTGCGCTTGATCAGATCGCTGACCCGGCGGCGCGCCTTCTGTTGCTGTTCCTTGGTCAGCACTTTCTTGCGGCCCGCATAGGGATTTTCACCTTCGCGGAACGCAATGCGAACCGGCGTACCTTCCAGCTTGAAGCGCTTGCGGAAGAAATTTTCCAGATAACGCTGGTAGGCCGGCGCAATGTGCTTGGTGCGCGTGCCGTGGATCACGATGGTCGGCGGATTGATGCCGCCTGGATGGGCAAAGCGAAGCTTGGGCGCGTGGCCGTTGACCAGCGGTGGCTGGTAGCTTTCGTAGGCTTTTTCCAGCGTCTTGGTGAGCTCGGACGAGCCCATCTCCTTGGTCGCCGAAAAGTGGGCGCGAACTACCGCGCGCATCAATTCGCGCAGCCCTGAACCGTGCAGCGCCGAGATATGAACCTGCTTGGCCCAGTCCACAAATACCAGCCGGCGATCGAGTGCACGCATGCATTCGTCGCGCTGGTATTTGTCCATGTCATCCCATTTGTTCACCGCAATGACGATGGCCCTGCCCTCGTCCATCGCATAGCCGATCAGGGTGAGATCCTGGTCGGCCAGATTTTCGCGGGCGTCGATCATCACGACCACGACCTGCGCCGCGGCAATCGACTGCAGCGTCTTGATGACGCTGAATTTCTCCAGCGCTTCCTCGACGCGAGCCTTGCGGCGGATACCGGCGGTGTCGATCAAGGTGTAGCGCTTGCCGTCGCGCTCGAGCGCCACGCGGATCGGATCGCGCGTGGTGCCGGCAACATCGGAAACAATCAGACGTTCCTCGCCCAGCAGGCGATTGATCAGGGTGGACTTGCCCGCATTGGGTCGGCCCACGATAGCGACGCGGATGCTGCCGCTCTCGCCGTCGCCCTCAACCGAGCTTTCCTCGTCGACCGGCAGCAGCGGCAGCACCAGCTCGATCAGATCCTCGGTGCCGCGATTATGCGCAGCAGAAAGCGCCACCGAAAAATTCATGCCGAAACCGGCGAACTCAGCGAGCGCGTTCTGCTCGTCCAGACCGTCGGTCTTGTTGACCGCGGCAATGATCTTTTTACCGGTGCGGCGCAGCTCGTTGAGGATCACGTGATCCTGCGGCAGCAGGCCGTCACGCGCATCGACCACAAACACCAGCACGTTGGCTTCTTCGATCGCCAGGCGTACCTGCTTGGCGGTCAGAACATCCATCGCCTCGTCAACACCGGACAGACCGCCGGTGTCGACCACCACGAACGACCGCTCGCCGGTACGGCACACGCCATAGTGGCGATCGCGTGTAACGCCCGGCATATCGGCGACCAAAGCATCACGGCTACGCGTCAATACGTTGAAGAGGGTCGATTTACCGACGTTGGGACGACCAACTAGAGCGACGACAGGCAGCATGGTGAATACATGGTCTCCGCGATCAGCGCGCGGACAGACGGTAAGCGCCGATATGGCCCTTTACATCTTCAACGTAGACGATATCGCCAACAACCAGCGGCTGTGCGCGGATGGCCTTTTTCTTCGAGAGCCGCTCACGCGCGGCCAGTGCACCGTCGCTGGCCTGCAGCCAGTGGATATAGCCGTCCATATCACCGACGACCACGTACTGACCCTGAGCGGAGGGACCGGTCAGCCAGCGATACTTCAGCGCAGCGTTTTTCCAGATATCGGCGCCGCCGGTCTTGTCGAAGGCCCAGACCTCGGAATCTTCGTTCGTTCCGTAGACCGCGTTGCTGCCGAGGCCCAGCGAAACAAAAGTCGAGAACGGGTGCGCCCAGCTGGGACGACCACTGGGACCATCCACCGCGACCAGGTTGCCATGATAGGCGGCGCCGTAAAGCAGCGTGCCATCAACCAGGATCGATCCATCGGCATCATCCAGACGGTCGATTTCAGTGCGACCGTCACCGCTGGCGAGCCGTTGCTCCCACAGCTTTGCGCCGTTGTCGAGCCGCAACGCGCTCAGCCGGCCGTCGTCACTGCCATAGAAAAGAACGCCGTTGGCCGACAGCATGGAGCCGCTGCCGCGCAGACTCAGCAGCGGCACGCTGTCCTGGTCATAAACCCAGCGGCGTTGGCCGTTCGACGCATCCAGAGCATAAATGCGGCCATCGCCGGTGCGCGCGACCACCAGATCACCCACGATCACCGGCGAAGCGAGCACCTCGGAAGAAAGCTCGGCTTCCCAGCGCGGGCTGCCGTCTTTCGCATTCAGGGCGTAGATGTGGCCATCCAGCGTGCCGACGGCGAGCATATCGCCCTCGACCACGGGACCGCCGGCATACAGGGCGTCTTTACGCTTGGCATCACCCCAGCCAAACCATCCATGCGTACGCGAACTCTTTGACCACAGTTTTTTTCCGGTGGCCGCATCGAAAGCGGCGATCTTGCCGTCGGTGCTGTCGGCATACAGCACGCCGTTGGTCACGGACGGACGCAGCCGCACGCCACTGTTGCCCGCGCCGTCGCCCACGCGGCTTTCCCACACGCGGGTCACTTGTACGGTCGGCTTGAAATCCTTTGCCAGCGGTGTCGGCGGCTGGACGTTTTCCTTCTTGAACGAATGGCAGCCGGCGAGGCCCACCAGAGAGGTCAAGGAAATCAGCAAGACGCGTTTCATCATTTCAGCTTTCATGCACCCTGCTTCCCGGCCACGGCCAAATCATCGAGTTTCATCTGCAGCGGACCACGTTGAGGCGCCTGCTCTTTAAGCGCAGCCAGCGCGGCCTTGTACGCCGTGCGTGCATCATCCATACGACCAAGCTTGACCAGCACATCGCCGCGGAGTTCCTGAGCGAGGCCCTGATAACTGCTGGCAGGAATCGCGTCGAGCGTCGCCAGCGCGGCCGTACCGTTGCCGCGGGCCAACTCGACCTGCGCCTTGCGCAGCTGGATCAATGACTTCAGCGAGGCATCCGTCGCGTGCGCAACCGCCCAGTCAAGCGAAGCTTCGGCCTTGTCCAGCTGATTGGCCTGCACCTGCTGTTTCGCGCGATCGCTTACCGCAAAAACGGCATAAGGGGACTTTTCATAGTCCTTCATTAGCTGGTCGACGATGGGGCTGGCGAGATCCGGATTGTTGGCCGCCAGCGACACCTGTTCAAGCTTGTATAGCTGCGCGGCGTTGGCTTCATTGCGCGCCTGATGGCTGCGCCACTGCTGCCACCCGAAAATACCCACCAGGCCGATGGCTACACCCACAACAATCGACAGCCCGTTCTCGCGCAACCATTTTTGAACGAGTTCGCTTTGTTCGTATTTGTCGTATTCGTCAAATGCCATGAATCACCGTTCAAGACCATACAGACACAGGCTTCGGTGAGCTTGCGTAAGAATGAAAAAATTAAAGCTGCCCGCGTTCGCCCTGCGGCCAGCGATCAGTGCGCAAGCATAACCGAAATGGCCCGACGAGGCGGCCCGGGATGCCAATCAGAGGCTGGCCGCAGAGGCCTTGCCATCCTGTACCTGCACGCGAAAATGCGCGACGTTGGCATGACGGAAATCGTCCAGCCCGACCGGCTGGCCATCGATGCTGACCTGCGCACCTGCAGAATTACCGATGCGGACATTCATCGGCTGATCGCTGCGGTAAGTCTTGCTGCTTCCCGCAGGCAACAGCCCGTATTCAAGCCGTTTGCCATCGTGATCGACCACCTCGACCCAGCTGGCGGCCTGCAGCGTCACGCTGACGCTATGGGCGCCCGTTCCGGTATCCGCCGTCGATGCCGGCGCCGCCGCGGCGGGTTCCACACTTTCATTGTCCATGCCGGGGAATGGCGCCATGGAGGCCATCAGCGTGTGATCCTGCGTCGCCGCAGAAGTCACCTTCGGCGGCGACGTTGGGATTTGCGCCACGGCCGTTCCGGTTGAAGTTGCTGCCGCAGCCACTTCGTTGCCCGCGGCAGAAGTCGCGCTGCCTGCGCTGGCTGGAGCGTCCTGCTGCGCAACCGGCGCCGCATCCAGCGGAGCGAGATGCGTAAGACTGCGATCCATGGTGCCGCGTATGCCCAGCCAGAGCATCGGAACCACGATAACCGCCGTAAGCACTACGTAGGTCGCAGCCGTGGCGTAGCGATCGAACAGGAAGCGCGAATGGGAAATGCCGCCCGTGGCAATCAGCGCCGGCTCGACCTGCTTGATCCGGTTGAGCTCAACCTGGATGGAGCCCTCGTTGATACCCAGATGCTGGCCGTATTTGCCGATATAGCTGCTGAGATAGATCTTGGAATCGATCCCCTCGTACTGATCATTTTCGAGATCGCGCAGCACGCGCAGCGGCAGCCTCAGAGTAGTCGCACACGATTCAATCGTCAGCCCGCGCGCCTCACGCGCCGCGCGCAGTCGGGCGCCGAAGCTGACGGATTCCGCTTTGACAGAAGCCGCAACAGTACCGGTCGCTTTCGCCGTCGGCGTTTCGCTATCTGTCAAATTCACACCAAACAGGTCCGGCGTGCGCGAACCGGGTTCATTTGAATGAGGCTGCATAGGAGAGGTCATTGGCTGACGGCTGAATTGAGATTGCGTGCCTGTTCCGAATCCGGAAAAAGGCTTTGCAATTTTTGGCTGTAGGAAAGGGCGCCATCGGAATTGCCCAACCGGGTTTCTATATCGAAACCCAGCTTGAGTGCGGCCGCCGTTGGAGTCCCCAGTGCGTCATAGCGTTGAATGAACGCCCGCGCGCGGAATGCATCGTTATTCAAATAAAGCGCTTTGGCAAGCTGGTACAGCGCATCCGAATTATTCGGATTGCGTGCCAGCGCTGCGCGGAAGCTCGCCTCGGCGGGCACAACCTCATGGTTGCGCAACTGGCATATACCTTCGTTGTTCAGAGCCAGATCGGGCGTCTGATAAAAGGGGTCCGCGACCGCCTTGCGAAAATAGACGTCGGCTTCCGCGTAACGGCCGGTTGAGCAGAGAAACAATCCCAGATTGTTGTTCGGATCACCCTTGGTCGGCTCGAGTGCCACTGCCTTGCGATAATGCAATTCAGCCTCGGGCAACTGATTGATACGCTGATACACAACCGCAATCACGGTATGGGCCGGCGCATAATTCGGATCGAACTGCAGCGCTGAAGTCAATTTTGCCAGTGCCGTTTGCAGATCACCGCTGGCCAGATAGCGCTGACCCAGTTCGGTGTGTATACGCGCAGCATCCTCGGCCTGCTCAGCCTTGGTCGTTTTCGGAATGTTCTTGCCCACCGGGTTGCTGTCGGTATGCGTGGTGACGCAACCGGACAGACACAGCAGCAGACTCAATCCCAGCAGACGATCAAGGCGCATGAGCGACCTCCTCGTCATGTTTTTTGCGAATATCGGCGCTGCGCCGCGTGCGATCCGTCACCTGCCCTGCCAACTGGCCGCACGCAGCATCGATGTCGTCGCCTCGGGTCCGGCGCAACATCGTCAACACCCCGGCATTAAGCAGCAGCGTTTGAAAATCACGAATGTCGTTCGCACTCGAACGTTCGAAACGCGTGCCGGGGAAAGGGTTGAACGGAATCAGGTTGACCTTGCAGGTCGGCAGCTTGCGCATCAGCTTGATCAGCTGACGGGCATGCTCGGGCTGATCGTTGACGCCCTTCATCAAGGTGTACTCGAACGTGATCGAGGTGCGCGGTTTGCGCGCGACCCAGCGCTGACAGGCGGCAATTAGGTCAGCGATTGGATAGCGCTTGTTCAGTGGCACAAGTTCGGTGCGCAGCTCGTCGTTGGCCGCATGGAGTGAAACCGCCAGCGAGACGTCGATGGCGTCGGAAAGCTGATCGATTTGCGGCACCATGCCGGCGGTCGACAACGTCACGCGTTTGGCAGCAAGACCAAACCCCAGATCATCGCGCATCAGGCTCATGGCCCTTACCACGGCATCGAAATTGGCCAGCGGCTCGCCCATCCCCATCATCACGACATTGGTTATGCGGCGATTCTGATGAGTGATGTTGCCGAGATACTTTGCCGCGACCCAGACCTGCCCGATGATTTCGGCAGTGGAGAGATTGCGATTGAAACCCTGCGCGCCGGTCGAACAGAACTGGCAATTCAGCGCACAACCGATCTGCGAGGAAACGCACAGCGTGCCGCGAGTCGGCTCGGGAATGTAGACGGTCTCGACCGCATTGCCCTTGTCCATGCCCAGCAGCCACTTATGCGTACCGTCGTTGGCAGCTTTTTCCAGCATGGTCTTGGGCGGACCGATGTAGCAAGTGTCGTTGAGCTTGGCGCGCAACGCCTTGCCCACATCGGTCATGTTTTCAAAGCTGTCTTCCAGATCGTGATAGATCCACTTCATCACCTGTTCGGCGCGATACGGCTTTTCGCCGATCTGCGTGAAAAAATCACGCAGACCCTGCCGATCAAAGTCCAGCAGGTTGACCTTTGCAGGTGGATGAACGACCAGATTCACAACGCTCGCCTCACAACTCGGTTTCGATCGATAGAAAATATTCCGGCATTTGCCACTTAACGGGACAATACATCCGTCGAAGCGAAAAAATAGGCAATTTCCGCCTTGGCAGTATCAACGGCGTCCGAACCGTGCACGGCATTGGCGTCAATGGAATCCGCGAAGTCAGCGCGAATCGTGCCCGCTGCCGCTTCTTTCGGATTGGTTGCGCCCATCAGGTCGCGATGCTTGAGGACAGCGTTCTCGCCTTCCAGCGCTTGGATCATCACCGGGCCGGAGATCATGAAATCGACCAGCGCTTTGAAGAACGGACGCTCCTTGTGCACGGCGTAAAAGCCTTCAGCTTCCTGCCGCGACAGCTGCTTCATGCGGGCAGCGACGACCTTAAGGCCAGCCTTTTCGAAGCGGGCGTAGATTTCGCCGATGACGTTCTTGGCGACCGCGTCGGGTTTGATGATGGAAAGGGTGCGCTCAAGCGCCATGCGAATCTGCTCCAGGTGAATTTCAAAGACCGTAACAGCCCGCAAACGATCGTGCGAACAAAGTTGACAACTATTACGGGTTTAGTACCACAAAGTTTGACAGATTCTACCGATTTAGCCAATCACTTATCTTTAACAACTTGCCCACGTTTGACGGCAGCGAAGCCCTCCGCGTATCCTCAAACGATCGTTTGAACCGCGTCGCATCGACGGGGTGAGCGGCAGGATGATGGCGCATTGAACAACCCTGGCTCGACCAAGGAACGCATACTCAGGGCGGCGGAATCGCTGTTCGCCCGACGCGGTTTTGACGGCGCATCGCTGCGAGAGCTGACCTCGGCGGCCGGAGTGAACCTGGCGGCAGTCAACTACCACTTCGGCTCCAAGGAAAAGCTCGTCGAGCAAATCTTTCGCCGTCGGCTCGACGCGCTGAACAACAGCCGGCTTGAGGCACTCGCCCTCGTTGCCGGCCGCGAAGAAACGACCGTTGACGATGTGTTGGGTGCGTTTATCCGCCCTGCTCTGGATTTGTCGCACGACGAGACGGGATCTTTATTCATGCGCGTGCTGGCGCGGGCGTTTGCGGAACATGACGACACCTTGCGGCAATTTCTTTCCGAGAATTACGGCCATGTGATGCGGCAATTCACCGCCGAGTTCGCCCGCCTGCTGCCGCAGCTGAGCAAACCGGAACTTTACTGGCGCATCGATCTGGTCAGCGGAGCGCTGACTCACGCCATGTCCGGCTTCGGCATGATTCAGCGCAAAAGCGGCGTCAGCGAAATCGCGCATCGCGAAGAAACCGCGCAGCACCTTATCCGTTTCGCCGTGGCTGGGTTGAGCCATCCCTGAGCAGGCCATTGAACCCACGCTGGTAACCATCTTGTTTCGTACCCACGGCCGGTAACGGCTGCACCTTCCACCCCCAAGCTTTGTATTCGTTCCACTGGAGAAGCTAATGACCGCTGCATCCTCGTCTAATACCCCACTACGCATACGCAAAGCCGCCGTGCTGGGCGCCGGCGTCATGGGCGCGCAGATCGCCGCGCACCTGACCAACGCCGGCGTCGAAACCGTGCTGTTCGACCTACCAGCCAAGGAAGGTCCGAAGAGCGGCATCGCGCTGAAAGCCATCGCCAACCTGGCCAAGCTGTCGCCGGCCCCGCTGGCCGACAAAAACTTTGCGGCCGCGATCATCCCGGCCAACTACGACGAACATCTGGATCGTTTGAAGGATGTTGATCTGGTGATCGAAGCCATTGCCGAGCGGATGGACTGGAAGCTCGATCTGTACAAGAAGATCGCGCCCCACGTTTCCGCTACGGCGGTGCTCGCCAGCAACACCTCGGGCCTGTCGATCAACGGCCTGGCCGAAGCGCTGCCTGAAGAACTGCGCCATCGCTTTACCGGCGTGCACTTCTTCAACCCGCCGCGCTATATGCATCTGGTCGAGGTGATCCCGACCCGCCTGACCGACCCGGCGGTGGTTCAGGGCCTGGAAGCATTCCTGACCACCACCCTGGGCAAGGGCGTGGTGATCGCCAAAGACACCCCGAACTTCATCGGCAACCGCATCGGCGTGTTCTCGATGCTGGCCGCGATGCACCACACGGAGCAGTTCAAGCTAGGCTTTGACACCGTCGACGCCCTCACCGGTCCGGCGCTCGGTCGTCCGAAAAGTGCGACGTATCGCACCGCCGACGTCGTGGGCCTGGACACCATGGCCCATGTCATCAAGACCATGGCCGACACCCTGCCCAACGATCCGTGGCTGAAATACTTCAAGGCGCCCGCCGTGTTGCAGGGCCTGATCGACAAGGGCGCGCTGGGCTCGAAAACCGGCGCCGGCTTCTACAAGAAGGCCGGCAAGGACATCGTCGTGATCGATGTTGCCAAGCAGGATTACGTGCCGTCCGAGCAGAAGCCGTCGGACGAAGTCGCGGCAATTCTCGCCATCAAGGATCCGTCGGAGAAGTTCGGCAAGCTGCGCGCGTCCAGCGATCCGCAGGCGCAGTTCCTGTGGGCAAGCTTCCGCGACCTGTTTCATTACTCCGCTTTCCACCTGGCCGATATTGCCGACACCGCGCGTGACGTCGACTTCGCGATCCGCTGGGGCTACGGTTGGAAGCTCGGTCCGTTCGAAACCTGGCAGGCCGCCGGCTGGCAGCAGGTGGCCGAGTGGATCAACGAGGACATCAAGGCCGGCAAGGCGATGAGCGATGCGCCTCTGCCCGCGTGGGTCACGGATGGCCGTAAAGGCGTCCATTCAAAAGAGGGTTCGTGGTCGGCTGGTGATAGCACCTACAAGCCGCGCTCGCAGCATCCGGTCTACGCGCGTCAGCTGTTCCCTGATCCGATCCTCGGCGAAAAGTTCGACCAGGGCGTTACCGTGTGGGAGAACGACGGCGTGCGGCTGTGGACGCTGGGCGACGATCAGGTCGGCATCATCTCGTTCAAGACCAAGATGAATACCGTCAACGACCAGGTGCTCGACGGCGTGCAGCACGCGATCAAGCTGGCCGAAGAAAAGCTCAAGGCCGTCGTTATCTGGCAGACCGGCGAACCGTTTTCGGCCGGCGCCGACCTGAAGGGCGCGCTCGGCCTGTTGAAGGAAGGCAAGTTCGACGACTTCGACAAGATGGTCGCCAACTTCCAGCGCACGAGCATGGCCATCAAGGAATCGCTGGTGCCGGTCGTTTCGGCCGTGCGTGGCATGGCCTTCGGCGGCGGCTGCGAATTCCAGATGCATTCGGCCCGCACGGTGGCCGCGCTGGAAAGCTATATCGGCCTGGTCGAGGCCGGCGTCGGCCTGCTCCCGGCCGGCGGCGGTCTGCATGAGCTGGCCGTGCGCGCGGCCAAGTCGAATCCTGACGATCCGTTCGAGTCGCTGAAAAAGGTTTTCGAAACCATCGCCATGGCCAAGGTCTCGGCTAGCGCGTTCGAGGCCAAGCAGCTCGGCCTGCTGCGCGAGAGCGACATCATCCTCTTCAACGCCTACGAGTTGCTTTACGTGGCCAAGAAAGTGGCGCTGTCGCTGGCCGAAAGCGGCTACCGTCCGCCGATGCCGGCGCGCGCCATCCCTGTCGCCGGCGATACGGGCACCGCCACCTTCCAGGCCTCGCTGGCCAATCTGAAGGAAGGCTACTTCGCCTCGCCGCACGATATCGATATCGCCACGCGTATTGCCGACACCCTGTGCGGCGGCAAGATCGAGCGCGGCTCGCTGGTCGACGAAGAGTGGCTGCTGACGCTGGAGCGCAAGCACTTCGTCGAACTGGCCAAGACCGAAAAGACCCAGGCGCGCATCGCCCACACCATGACCACCGGCAAGCCGCTGCGGAACTGACTCTCCGCCACAAAGGAAACCGTTGTCCCAGCGAACGCTGGGATGACGATCAAAAAATCAACGCACGTCGCCGCGAACCGCGCGACGCAACGGAGCAAAACTCATGAGCAAGCAAGTGCAAGACGCCTATATCGTCGCCGCCACCCGCACCCCGGTGGGCAAGGCGCCGCGCGGCGTATTCCGCAACACCCGTCCCGATGACCTGCTGGCGCACGTGATTCGCGCCATCGTCGCGCAGACCCCGGGCATCGATCCGCACCGCATCGCCGACGCTATCATCGGCTGCGCCATGCCCGAAGCCGAGCAAGGCATGAACGTGGCGCGCATCGGCGTGCTGCTGGCCGGCCTGCCCAATACCGTGCCCGGCGTGACGGTCAATCGCTTCTGCGCCTCCGGCCTGCAGGCCGTGGCCCAGGCGGCCGACCGCATCCGCCTTGGCGACGCCGACCTGATGATCGGCGGCGGCACCGAAAGCATGAGCATGATTCCGATGATGGGCCACAAGATCGCGATGAATCCGGCCATCTTCGCGAAGAGCGAGGATTACGCCATCGCCTTCGGCATGGGCATCACTGCCGAGAAGGTCGCCGAAAAGTGGAAAGTCACGCGCGAACAGCAGGATGCGTTCGGCGTGGAAAGCCACCGCCGCGCCCTCGCCGCCCAGGCCGCCGGCGAATTCAAGGACGAGATCACGCCGTTCCAGCTGGACGACCACTATCCCGATCTGATCACCCGCGACATCAAAACGGACAGCCGCTTGATCGACGCGGATGAAGGCCCGCGTGTCGGTACCACGATGGAAGTGTTGGGCAAGCTGCGCACTGTGTTCCGCAACGCCCAGTACGGCGGCACGGTGACCGCCGGCACGTCCTCGCAGATGTCCGATGGCGCTGGCGCGGTGATGCTGGCCAGCGAACAGGCGGTCAAGGATTACAACCTGAAGCCGCTGGCGCGCTTCGTCGGCTTCTCGGTCGCCGGCGTGCCGCCGGAAATCATGGGCATCGGCCCGAAGGAAGCCATTCCTAAGGTGCTCAAGCAGACCGGCCTCACCCTCGACCAGATGGACTGGATCGAACTCAACGAAGCCTTCGCCGCACAGGCGCTCGCCGTCATCGGCGACCTCGGCCTCGACCCGAGCAAGGTCAATCCGCTCGGCGGCGCGATTGCCCTTGGCCACCCGCTCGGCGCCACTGGCGCCATCCGTATCGCTACGCTCGTGCACGGCCTGCGTCGGCGCAAGCAGAAGTACGGCATGGTCACCATGTGCATCGGCACCGGCATGGGCGCGGCGGGTATTTTCGAAGCGCTTTAATCGGCCCTGATGGGCACTAGTCCAAAAAAGGGCGCCGTGAATACGGTGCCCTTTTTCTTATGTCGCCTTTTCAGCGAGCGCCCAACAAACGCTCTTCGCGACAAAACCGCGCTAGCTTTTTCGTTGCCCGGCGTAGGCCTGTAAATGGCACCAGGCAACCGCAAGCGTGGGCGCATCGATACCAGCCGCCTGCGCGCGCTCCAGCATATCGCCAACAATTTGTTCGCCCTCGATCTGCTGGCCGGATTGAAGATCGCGCAGCATCGAGGCGGTTACCGTTGAGCCCGGCTGCGTCAAAAGTCCAAGCGCCTGCTCTTTCGCGCCGGCAGAGATTGCGGCACCTGACGCGGCGGCTACCGCCAGACATTCGCCATACAACCGTTGCATGAAATCACGTCCGCCATCGGTTGCCACGATGGCACCGACGCTTGCACGCATCAAACAGGTCGCTGCCGCCAGTGCGGTGAGAAAGCTGTATTTGATCCAGATATCGTCGTTGATCGTCGGCGAATGCTTGCACTCCACGTTCGCCTGCTCGAACGCAGCGGCAATCGCGGTGCATCGTTCACTTTGCGGATCGCCGGCGCGCTCACCAAACGTCACTGACGCGGGCTTGCCCAGATGCTGCACTTCACCGCTGGCCGGCTTGGTGACACTGATAAAGCACAGGCCGCCGAGCACATGATTTGAACCAAAGCGCTGGTCCAGCGTTTCGTAGTGATGCAGCCCGTTGAGGATCGGCAACAGCGTCGTATTTTCGCCCATGGCCGGCGCGATGGCCTCAATGGAACTCTGCAGATCGTAAGCCTTGCAGCTGAGCAGGATCAGATCGAACGGCGCTGCTGCTGGCAGCTGGTCAGCGGTGAGGTATTGCACCGGAATTTTTGCGTCACCCAGGGGGCTGCGGATGACCAGCCCATCGGCCTGCAGCTGTAGCGCTCGCGCTGGGCGCACCAGAAAAGTCACATCCAGCCCCGCCTGCGCCAGCCGGCCACCGAAGTAGCCGCCCGTGCCACCCGCACCGAGTATCAGAATTCGCATATTCGTCCGCATTCCATTCAGCCGACCACGCGCAGGCGCACGCCGTCGGCGCTTTCATCGATAAAGAGAAGTGCCGACATGTCGGGAATCCACTCGACGTCGTCGGGTATTTCGCCGGGGTGGCCGGTGGCCAGACCAATTACGCGCGCACCGGCCGCCTGCCCCGCGCGGATACCGGCCAGCGCATCCTCAAACACCAGCGTTTGCGATGCCTCGTAACCCAACCGCCGGGCACCTTCGAGATAGCAAGCGGGATCAGGCTTGCCCACCTTGACGTCGTCGCCGCCAACCATTTTCGGCGGCGGCGTGATGCCCGTGACGGCCAGCCGTGCACGCGCCAACTCCTGATCCGCCGAGGTAACGATGGTCCAGCGATTCGGCGGCAAGCTCTCGAGGAGCGCCAGCGCACCCTTGATCGGCACGATGCCATCGGTGCTGCGCAGCTCAAGCTCGTACATCGTGCGAATTTCCAGCGCCACGTCATAACCGGCCGGCGTGAAATGCCGCACCGAATCGGCCAGGCGCACGCCGTGCAGCTGCGGCAGCACCCAGTCGAAATCCACGCCGTGCGCGTCGCACCAATCCTTCCACAAGGTCTCGACCATGATGCGCGAATCAATCAGGGTGCCATCCATATCAAACAACAGGGCCTGGGCCAACAGTTCTGTACCAACAGCCAAACGCATGGAGTTTCCTTGAAAGCAGAGCAGCGCTGATTAACCAGCCAGCTGCTGGATGAAAGTTTTTTTACAAGCCAACAACTATGGCTTAAACGCATTGAGCAACTAAAGTCGAAAGTGTCATAGCGGAAGTAACAAGCGCAAGCCACATGGTATCGCTAAAGACATTTCGCTCTGCGCGTCCATCTTGCCTTACAAAGGCCGATGAGGTCTGCAACAGACTGTTTAGCGTTACTTTCTTGATCGTCCTTGATCTCGACAGGTCGGCATGAGCTGGTTCGCGCAGATAAAGATTCCAGCTTTAACGGTATGTTGCGCTTGTCCTGGCTCGCCCTCAGGCGAATAATTGGCATATTGCGATGCACGACCGGTCGCGTCGCTCTCTTGAGTGGTCTTGTTGGTTTCCCCTCGGCAATCGCCGTGCCTGCCTGATCGCTCGCTCAAAGGATTTTCAGTGGCGAGCCTTTCTTCCGAGGAAACCATAGTGCCTGTTTCGACGGCACCGAAGTTTCCCGACTACCGCGTGACTTCGCTGATCGTCGCCTGCGCCATCTTCATGGAGCAGATGGACGCCACCGTGCTGGCCACCGCGCTGCCCACGATGGCGCGCGATTTTTCGGTGACCGCGCCGGCCATGAGCATTGCGATCACGTCGTACCTGCTGATGCTGGCGATCTTTATTCCCGCCAGCGGCGCGATGGCGGACCGATTCGGCGCACGCCGGGTTTTCAGCGTGGCGATTGGCGTATTCGTCGCCGGCTCCATCGTCTGTTCGGCCACCACCAGCCTGCCGGCGATGGTGGCAGCACGACTGCTGCAGGGCGCCGGCGGCGCGATGATGGCGCCCATCGGGCGGCTGATCCTGCTGCGCACGGTGGAGCGAAAGAATCTGGTATCGGCCATGTCATGGACGCTGGTACCGGCGTTTCTCGGACCGTTGATCGGGCCGCCGCTCGGCGGCTTTATCGTCACCTATCTCAGCTGGCGCTGGATCTTCTACATCAACGTGCCGATTGGCCTGCTTGGCTTCTGGCTGGTGCGCCGGTTTGTGCCTGAAATTGCCAGCGAGGCGGTGCCAGCGCGCTTTGATTTTCTTGGCTTCGCGCTGTGCGGCGTCGGCCTGGGCTGCCTGCTCTTCGGCTTCGAGACCATCGGGCAGAACGCCGACCTCATGCGCGCCTTGCTTCTGCTCGTCATCGGTGGCATCGCCTGCACAGCTTATGTGTGGCATGCAAAACGGCGAACCGATCCGCTGATGGATCTGTCGCTACTGAAAATCAATTCGTTTCGCCTGTCGGTGATCTCCGGCTCGCTGATGCGCGTGACCCAGGGCGCGCAGCCTTTCTTGCTGCCGCTGATGTTTCAGATTGGTTTTGGCTTTTCAGCGGTACGCAGCGGCAAGCTGATACTGGCGACTTCGCTGGGTGCGCTCGTCATGCGCAGCGTGACGCCGCGGGTGCTGCGGATGACCGGCTTTCGGCGCGGCATGATGGTCAACGGCATGTTGTCCAGCCTCAGCTATGCGGTGTGCGCCTTTTTCCGACCGAGCTGGCCGGAGTGGCTGATGTTCACGCTGCTGTTCTGCTGCGGCGCTTCGATGTCTTTCCAGTTTGCGGCGTACAACACTGTCGCCTACGAAGCCGTGCCGATGTCGCGCACCAGCGCGGCCAGCAGCCTGTACACCACGCTGCAGCAGCTGATGCTTTCGGTCGGCGTGTGCAGCGGTGCGTTGATTCTCAAACTGACCATGGCGGTCGGCGACAACACGCAGCCGCACCTGATGGATTTCTCGATCGCATTCATCGTGGTCACCCTGATCTCGCTCAGTTCGATGCGCTGGCATATGGGTTTTGCCCACGACGCGGGGGATGAATTGAGCGGCTATCGCCCAAGAGTCCGGCCGCTGCTGCGGTAGATCTCCATCCGACGCCGCCATGCATGAACACGGTGGACACACGGCGTATCGCACTATCCCATCATGACGATGTGTCATCGCCAGAAGGGGCCGCGAATGAATACCCAGCAGACGCACACCGAGCCAGGCGCTGCATCAGGCCATGGCCCGGACGGCACGAACAACGGCTTTGCACTTTCGGGCGACGAGCATGCCGACGTCGAGGAAAAGCGGCCGCCGCGCGCCGCGGTTCTGCATGAAATCATCCGTCGCGAAGGCGAGGAAGAGCTGAAGCGCAGCGTTGCCGCACTGGGTTGGTCATCGCTGGCGGCAGGTATGTCGATGGGGTTTTCGCTGGTCGCACGTGGCGTTCTGCAGGCGCACCTCGAGAACATCCCCGGACATTTCCTGATCGAAAATATTGGTTACTGTTTTGGCTATCTGGTCGTCATTTTGGCCCGGCAGCAGCTGTTTACCGAAAACACCATGACCGCCGTATTGCCCTTGATGACCAAGCCGAACCTGCGCAATCTCGGCGCGCTGCTGCGCATGTGGGGCATCGTGCTGACAGGCAACCTCGTGGGCGCAGCGCTGTTCGCCTACGGCATGATCCATCTGCAACAGTTCGATGGACAAACCCAGAAGGCGTTTGCCAATATCGCTGAGGAACTGATGCGTAATTCGCCGCTGCAGATGTTCACCAAGGGCATTCTCGCGGGCTGGCTCATCGCCACCTTGGTCTGGCTACTTCCTTCGGCAGAAAAAACCAAGATCGCCATCATCCTGATCGTGACCTACCTCATCGCCGTCGGCGGATTTACCCACATTATCGTCGGCACGGTGGAGTCGCTTTATCTGGTGTTTTCCGGCGATCTCAGCTTCGCCGGTTACGTCTTCCAGTTCGCGTTGCCCACGCTGGCCGGCAATATCGTTGGCGGCAGCCTAATCTTTGCGCTGATCAGTCACGCGCAGGTGCGCAGCGGCGGCGACTGAGTCTCAGGTCGGCGACTTTTTTGCCTCTGGCTCGCCGCCCACGATGATCCGCGCATTGCGCTGCCAGGTCAGATACGACCAGGCCCAGCCTAGCGTCACCGACACGCGATTGGCAAAACCGATCAGGAAGAAAATATGCACGATCAGCCATAGCCACCAGGCGATGGCGCCCGAGAGATGGACGCCGCGTAGGTCTGCCACGGCCTTGGCTCGCCCAATCGTGGCGAAGCTGCCGTAGTCCTTGTAGCGAAAGATGCGCGTGGGGCGACCCGCCATGTGCTCCCGTATCATGGCACCCGCGTGGGCACCCATTTGTTTGGCTGCGGGCGACAGCGCGGGCACCGGCTTGCCATCCTGCTGGACATGCGCCAGATCACCGATAACGAAAACCTCCGGATGGCGCGGCAAAGACAGATCGGTCGCCACTTCCACGCGGCCGGCGCGATCGCATGGCGTATCCAGCTGCCTGCCTAGCGCCGATGCGGCTACCCCGGCGGCCCATACCAGCGTGCGCGCGTCGATCCGCTGAGCGCCCATTTCGACGTGATTATCGCTGACGGCGGTGACCGCCGAATTCAGATGCACGCTAACCTGCATGCGTTCCAGATGCTTCTGCGCTTTTGCGGACAAGTCGGCTGGCATCGAAGCCAGCACGCGAGGGCCGGCTTCCACAAGATGAATTTTGGCGGTGTGCGGGTCCGCTACCCGAAATTCGCTGGCCAGCGTGTGATGCGCAATTTCCGCCAGCGTTCCGGCCAGCTCCACGCCCGTGGGGCCGGCACCGATGACGACAAAGCTCAGCCAGGCCTCGCGTTTTTTTGCATCGGGCTCGCGCTCGGCCGCTTCAAACGCATTGAGAATATGCCGGCGAATGGCCAGCGCATCATTCATCGTTTTCATGCCGGGCGCGTCTTTCGCCCAGTCGTCGTTACCGAAGTAGGCGTGACTCGAACCGGTCGCCACGATCAGATAGTCATACGACAGAACATCGTCGCCCATCGACACCGTTTTGCCCGCTACATCGATACGGTTGACGGTTTCCATGCGCACGGTGACATTGCGCTGCTTGCGCAGGATATGACGCAGGGGCGCCGCAATATCCGGCCCCGACAACCCCGCCGTCGCCACTTCATATAGCAGCGGCTGAAAAAGATGATGATTCGTGCGGTCCACCAGGGTGATCCGTACGGATGCCGCCCGCAGCGCGCGCGCGGCGCTCAGCCCACCAAATCCACCGCCGATGATTATCACGTGGGGTAAAGCGCGTGTCGTACTCATGACTTCCTTTGACTGACCATTGTCGACGCCTGAACGCGCAGGCGATAGCCCTGCAACGAATTTCAATAAGTGTTGGTTGTGCCACCGATATCATCCTATCCGGTAATTTCGATTTTTTGAGTCGAAAAACCAGTATCAAATGTCGCAGCCCTGCCATCTCGGGCCGGCTAAAACATACATTTGATGCGAGACAGGGCGTCGATCCAGCACCGCTCCGCCGATGAAAGCCGCACGGATCACGCAGAAATGATCGGCCCAGATAACGACGCTCATAACGTGCCGGCGATTCGGTTTTTTGAACGGTTAATCGGATAAACCCGATCATCGGCTGGCGCCTGCAGGGCTTCACCCGCGTCCTGGCGGCGGCTACGGGGCAATCGATGTCACCGGCGCTGACGCGGCGAATCACCCCAACGACTTGCGCCGATCAATACGCAATCCACGGCCGCGGCGGCCATCCAAGGGCTGCATAAACAGGCGCGGCGCCCGCCATGCTGGCAAAATACCCGACTGACCGGCATGACGAGCGCCAGTCTCACGCCTCTACCCGACCTCAACGGATTCCGCCCTTGACCAGTGTGCCACCCAACCCATCGGCGCAAGACGATACCAATGCCATTGTGCTTGAACGCCTGCGTGAAGCAACCGCGTTTCTGGAATCGCTGGTAGCTGATCCATTACTACTGGCGCAGTTACCGGCGCAGGATCGAAGCCGGCTGCAGCTGGCCATAGCGAACATTTATCACCCTGATCCGGCCATACGCCGGGTCAAGCTGAAAGCGGCACAGAAAGCGCATTACGCGTCCAAAATTCGCGCCGATGACAGCGTGCTCGATCAAACCGGCATCCGCGCGCTGCGCCGCAAGCCGGTATTCAGCGCGCCCAGCGCGTTCGCACCGGAGGGTTTCGAAGCGCATGACGTCGGCCCCGATGACGACCGCGCACAGCCGCGTGAGTCGATCGAGCCACAGCACTGCTATGTCTGCAAGAAAAAATATTCGGCTATCCATTTTTTCTACGACCAGCTATGCCCTGATTGCGCGACGTTCAATTACGCCAAACGCACCGAACTGGTGGACTTGCGCGGACGCGTGGCACTGCTTACCGGTGGCCGGGTAAAAATCGGTTATCAGGCCGGACTCAAACTGCTGCGCGCAGGCGCCGAACTGATTGTCACCACGCGCTTTCCGCGCGACTCTGCAGCGCGTTACGCGGAGGAACCGGACTTCGCTCAGTGGAGTGATCGCCTGCAGGTCTACGGACTCGACCTTCGCCACACACCCAGCGTCGAGGCGTTCTGCCACGAGCTGATAGCGACACGGCCGCGGCTGGATTTCATCATCAACAACGCCTGCCAGACCGTGCGTCGCCCACCCGATTTCTATGCGCACATGATGGAGGGCGAGACAGCCGCACTGCACGACTTGCCGGCACACGTGCGTCAACTGGTCGGCCATTACGAAGGTTTGCGCGGCGCACATCTGCTGCCCGAAAACAGCGCTGGCGGCTCGGCAGCGGTTGCCGGGCTGACCCGCGCTGCCGAACTTTCACAGCTGCCCCTGCTGCCCGAAGAACTGCTGGCGCAGCAGCATCTGTTTCCCGAGGGCCGGCTCGATCAGGATCTGCAGCAGGTCGATCTGCGTGAACGCAATTCGTGGCGTCTGCTGATGGCCGAAGTGCCGTCGGTCGAGCTGCTGGAAGTGCAGCTGGTGAATGCCATCGCACCGTTCATCATCAACGCGCGACTCAAGCCGCTGATGCTGCGCACGCCGGAGCGTGACAAGCACATCGTCAACGTGTCGGCGATGGAAGGCCAGTTTTACCGCAGCTTCAAGACCACGCGCCACCCGCATACCAATATGGCAAAGGCTGCGCTGAATATGATGACGCGCACCTCCGCTGCCGATTACCACAACGATGGCATCCACATGAACAGCGTGGATACCGGCTGGGTCACCGACGAAGATCCCGCCGGACTCGCGGCAAAAAAGGTGATCGAGGAGCGCTTCCACCCGCCGCTGGACATCATCGACGGCGCCGCGCGCATCGTCGACCCAATCATCAGCGGCATCAACATCGGCGAACACGTGTGGGGACAGTTTCTGAAGGACTACCGGCCAACCGACTGGTGAGGCTGCGCTGTAGAGCTGATCACCCGCGACGCTGGCAGTGCGAAGGCCGCATTGCTCAGTCCAGCGCAGCCGCGTAGTACGCGCCGTGTTGCATCACCCGCACCGGCATGCCAAACGTATCCGACAGTGCCGCGTCGGTCAGCGTGACTGACTTGCTGCCCTGCATGAATACCCTGCCCTCGCGCAGCAGGACCACGTTGTCGATTTCCGGCACGATTTCCTCGACGTGATGCGTCACCAGCAGCAGCGTGGTGCCGGCGCGCGCCAGTTTGCGCAGGCTTTCCAGAAAGTGCCGGCGACTGGCCATGTCCAGGCCGGCGCAGGGTTCGTCCAGCAATAACGCGCGCGGACGATGCACAAGAGCGCGCGCAATCAGCACCCGGCGCGCTTCACCGGTCGACAGGCTCGCCATGCTGCGCCCGATCAGGCCCGCGGCATCGACCTGCGCCAACGCCTCGTCGGCGCGCAGGCGCATCGCGTCCGTAACTTCATGATTGAAGCTGATGCCGCGCGCGGCGAAGAAGCCCGAAACGACGGCGTCGAATACTTCCACCGGCGTATCGCTGGTGTAGTCCAGCTGCACGGCCGGCGACACGATGCCGAGCCGACTGCGCAACTCGGCCACATTCCAGCGATCACGCCCGAAGATGCGCACGCTGCTGCCATCGCGCTTGGCCAAGGGATAAAGCTGGCGCGCAAGCAGCTTCACCAAGGTAGATTTTCCCGAACCATTCGGCCCGAGAATCGCGGTGTGCTGCCCCTCGGCAATGCGCAGGCTTAGCTTGTCCAGCACCAGGCGATCGCCCTGTACGACGCTGGCCTCATCAATAAGCAAAAGTTCGCTGGCATCAGAAACGGGATGGACGGCTATATCACTGTTCATCGGCCCACCTTGCCTGCAAAGCCGGTCAGCGGCAAGTCTCATGCTTCTGCCGACGCATATGCTGACGGTTGACTATCGCGGTAGGCGTCGATGCCGGTTTTGCCGGCGGCCAGCTCTGTGCATCGGGTTTGTTCTGAAAGCCGAGCGGAATTTCTGCTTTCTGTTCACTGCCTGAGAATTCTCGGCCAATGGATTAAACGCCGTGCGAAAGGTGCCAAATTGTTTTGCGCCGCCGCCCGGACCATATCCGTTCAAGCGGCATATACAGCCCGGCGCGAACACCTGGGCTGTATGTCAAATCACCGACAACTACTCGTTTTTCAATCAGACTGTTCAATACGTCGATTTATGTTTTGCCTGCTCTGCCCTCGCCGCACCGGCCGTGGCCTGCAGCAGCGCAATGGCGCGATCCATCGCATCAATCTGCAGATCGACCACCGAGCGGTCACCGGCGGGAACGAGAATCGAAAGATTGACCTCCTCCGGTGCCGGGAATTTCTTTTTTTCGCCTTCCTTGCCGTCTTCGTCGCCGCCCTCGCTGTCTTTCAGTTCACCGGTGTAGCGAACGTCGACGCGCCAGTGATTCGATTCTCCGCTCAGGCGAAGTTCGGTAAGAAAAAGTTTTTGCTGATCAGCCATGTGGTTCTCCAGGTAGCTGGCATGGCGGCAGGCGTCCCCGAAAGTCGGATGATGAAAGGGCGCCGTCGCATATAGCCATTGATAAAGAATCTCCATTTGTTCACGCCAGCCGTGATGCGAGTGTCCATAACGCCTTCACAAGCGCGGCTCGACGTCGCCTACCCGAGTGTCCTGGCGGCCTCCGGGCCAAGCGGCCATTCACGTCACCTTTCCCGCTAGCGGTGTGCACTGCGAGCTTCAGTACATAAGGAACAGCGCCATGCGCTACAAGCCCGCAACAACCCTGCTCGCGCTGACTTTGACGATAGCCCTCGGCGGATGCGGAGAACATGCGAGGCTGAATGTGCGCGATGGCACGGGCGCTCATCCCGAGCTTCCCGCGCCAAACAGGACCTTGTTACCTACCGTGAATACCGCCAAGGCGGTGGGCTGGCCCGTGGGCGCGCAACCAATGCCCGCACGCGGACTGGTAGTCAATGCCTACGCTCGGCACCTCGATCATCCGCGCTGGCTATTTGCATTACCCGATGGTGACGTGCTGGTGGCCGAAACCAACGCACCTCCCAAGCCGGATGACAGCAAAGGCATCACCGGATGGATAGCGAAAAAGATCATGGCCGGCGCCGGCGCCGGCGTACCGAGCGCGGATCGCATCACCCTTCTGCGTGACACGAAAGGCAACGGCGTGGCCGACACGCACACGGTCTTTTTGAAGAATTTGCACTCGCCCTTTGGCATGGCGCTCGTCGGCAACACGCTTTACGTTGCCGATACCGATGCCCTGCTGAGTTTCCCCTACGTGCAGGGTGAAACAGCAATCACTGCGGCACCGATCAAGGTGATGGATCTGCCCGCTGGCCGCATCAATCATCACTGGACGAAGAACATTATTGCCAGCGGCGACGGCAAAAAGCTTTACATCACCGTGGGCTCCAACAGCAACGTGGGCGAAAACGGGTTGGCGGTCGAGCACGACCGCGCGCGCATTCTGGAATTCGACATTGCCAGCGGTCACTCGCGCGTATTCGCTACCGGGCTGCGCAATCCCAACGGCATGGGCTGGCAGCCGCAGTCCGGAGCCTTGTGGGTGGCGGTCAACGAACGTGACGAACTGGGGAGTGATCTTGTACCTGACTACATGACGACGGTGAAAGACGGCGCCTTCTACGGTTGGCCCTTTAGTTACTACGGACAGCATGTGGATACGCGCGCGCAGCCGCAAAACCCTGCACTCGTAGCCAGTGCAGTGGCTCCCGATTACGCGCTTGGTCCACACACCGCGTCGTTGGGCCTGACCTTTTACGGCGCGCATTTGCTGCCGGCGAAATACGACGGCGGCGCTTTTATCGGTCAGCATGGCTCCTGGAACCGCAATCCGCGCAGCGGCTACAAGGTGATCTTTGTGCCGTTCGCCGACGGCGAGCCCGCCGGCGCGCCCGAAGACGTGCTGACCGGGTTTCTCGATAAAGAGGGTCGCGCGCAGGGACGTCCGGTCGGCGTCGCCATCGATGGTCGAGGCGCGTTACTGGTAGCCGATGATGTCGGCAACGTGGTCTGGCGCGTCACGCCGTCGCCTGGCTCGGCGGCCGTTGCCGCGGCGCCAACGCACTAAATCCATTCAGGCCATCGTTGAACCGATCTTGCATGGGCCACAGACCAATGCAAATCAACTATCGACGGCCGACGGTTGCCGATCAGAAAAACGCCCTCAGATAAAAGCCATCCATCCGTTTCGCTTGCATCCATCCAACCAGGAGGTCTCTCATGTCCACCATCGACGCATCCCGATCAGGCTCATTCACGATTGGCGGTGACCTGGCCGTTCATCGTCTCGGTTACGGCGCCATGCGCATTACGGGCAAGGGTATTTGGGGCGATCCGTCCGACCGCGCCGAGTGTCTGCGCACGCTGAAGCGCCTTCCGGACCTGGGCATCAATTTTATCGATACCGCCGACTCCTACGGGCCGGATGTCTCCGAGCCATTGATTCGCGAGGCGCTCCATCCTTACAAGGGACTTGTCATCGCGACAAAAGGTGGCCTCACACGCACCGGTCCGGACAAGTGGACGCCGGTTGGGCGCCCGGAATACCTGATTCAGCAGGCGCACAAAAGCCTGCGCAATCTCGGTGTGGAGAAAATCCAGCTGTGGCAGCTGCACCGCATCGACGCAAAGGTGCCGGCGGACGAGCAGTTCTCGGCCATCAAATCACTGATTGACGACGGCATCATTGCGCACGCGGGCCTGAGCGAAGTATCGGTCGAAGACATCGAAGCGGCGGGCAAGTACTTCAAGGTCGCCACCGTGCAGAACAAATACAACTTGGTCGATCGCGCCAGCGAAAAGGTGCTCGACTATTGCAATAAGCACGGCATCGGCTTTATTCCGTGGTTCCCGCTGGCCGCTGGCAATCTGGCAAAGCCGGGTTCGGTGCTCGACGACATTGCCAAGCAGCACAAGGCCGCGCCCAGCCAGATAGCCCTGGCGTGGGTACTCAAACGCAGTCCGGTCATGCTGCCGATCCCGGGAACCTCGCAGGTATCCCATCTGGAGGAGAACGTGGCAGCAGTGGCCATCGAACTGTCCGACGAGGAGTTCAAGCGGCTGGATGAAGCCGGAAAAAAAGCCTCTAGCTGATTTCGCACAGCATCACCGTTTCGTAGCGCCTTTTTTTACGTTCTCCACGACGTGGATGCGGCGCCGACGAGTAGATTGAAACAGTCAAAAATAAAGAGTTCCCATGGCGAATATGCAGGTCATCGAAATCACTCATCCCGGCAAGCCGGACGTTCTGCAGCTTGCCTCGCGCGAAGTACCGAAGCCCGGCAAGGGCGAGGTATTGATCAAGGTGGCCGCTGCCGGTGTGAATCGACCGGATGTCTTTCAGCGCATGGGCAACTATGCGCCGCCGCCGGGCGTCTCCGACATCCCCGGGATGGAGGTCGCCGGCGAACTCGTCGATGGCGATCTGGATGGCCAAAATCCGTTTGGGCTACAGCGTGGAGATAAAGTCTGCGCGCTGATCGGCGGCGGTGGATACGCCGAATACGCGGTGGCGCCACTGCTGCAATGCCTGCCCGCACCCAAAGGCTATTCGATGGTTGAGGCAGCCGCGCTGCCAGAGAATTTTTTCACCGTCTGGAGCAACGTATTCGATCGGGGCCAACTCGGTCAGGGTCCACGCGGCAAGGATGAATCACTGCTGGTGCAAGGCGGCTCCAGCGGCATCGGTGTTACCGCGATTCAGCTGGCCCATGCGTTGGGCCATCGCGTATTTGCTACCGCCGGCAGCGCGGACAAATGCGCGGCGTGCGAAACGCTCGGTGCCATCGCCATCAACTACCGCGAACAGGAATTTGTGGCAGAGCTGAAAAAACATACCGGTGATCACGGCGTCGACGTCATTCTGGACATGGTTGCGGGCGACTACGTGTCCCGCGAAATCGAGATCCTGGCGGACGACGGACGGCTGGTGGTTATTGCCACGCTCGGCGGTAGTAAGGCCTCCTTCGATGCCGGCGTGGTCATGCGTCGACGGCTTACCGTGACCGGCTCCACGCTGCGCCCGCGGCCGATTGCCTTCAAGGCGGCGATCGCGCAATCGCTGCACGAAAACGTTTGGCCGCTTTTGGAAACGCGCAAGGTCAAGCCGATTATCCATCAGATTTTCCCCGCTGCCGAAGCCGCCAAGGCGCACACGCTGATGGAAAGCAGTTCGCATATCGGCAAGATCATGCTGACCTGGTAACGCAGTATCAACGAAGTCCGATCAGTCCGATCGGTTAGATCGGTTAGATCGGTCAGATCAAGTGCACCGAGTCAACGCCAGATTCGTTGCGCGTTTCCGTGATGCTTCACTTCGCGCCCTGCTCGGTGATCAAGCGCTTGGTGCGATGCACGTCACTCATCGGATCGCCGCTGTCCACGCTGAAGCGGATACGCCACCGCTCCCTGCGCATGCGTAGTTGCCGATATTTGCCCAGATAGCGCAAGCCAACAATCGCCGCGGCAAACCCGGCAACCGCGCCTACCGCGATGCCCCAGCGCGGGCCGAAGACGTCGGCGATTCGTCCAACGATGGGCGCGCCGATCGGCGTTCCACCCATGGCAATAGCCAGCACAATCGCCATGACCCGACCGCGCATGGCTGGCTCGGTGGTCATTTGCACCGTGCTGATCAAGGTCGTGGTGAACGTTTGTGCCGACACGCCGACGATGATCAGCGCCAGGCCAAACAGCCAGTAATTAGGCATGACCGCGGCAAGCGCCAGCCCGAGGCCGAATACCGCGGCCACCACGAACAACAGCGCAACGTGCGCCTGCCCGCGTCGTGCGGCGAGCAAGGCGCCGATGACCGATCCCACCGCCATGGTTGAGGTCAGCAGGCCATATTCACTGGCACCCGCGTGAAACGCGCTGACCGACATGGTGGAAATGAAGATCGGAAAATTAAGGCCGAACGTGCCGATGAACAACAGCATCAGCAAGATCGCCTTGAGATCAGGCCGCTTCCAGACGTAGCGAAAACCTTCAGCCAGGCTGCCCTTCGTGCGGATGGGTTTGGCACCACGATGCAGTTGGTCAACCCGCAGCAGGCAGAGCGACCCTATAACCGCCGCAAACGACGCCGCATTGATCAGAAAAACCCAGCCGGTTCCTATACCCGCGATAAGAACGCCGGCCACGGCAGGACCGATCATCCGCGCGGCGTTGAACGAGGTGGAATTCAGCGCCACCGCATTGGAGAGGTCGGCCTCGCCAACCAGCTCGGAGACAAACGTCTGGCGCGCCGGCGAATCAAACGCAGCGACGCAACCTAGCAAAAACGCGAATATGTAGACCTCCCACAGGCGCACCAGACCGGTGACCGTGAGCAGACCCAGCCCCAGCGCCAGCAGACCCATGCCGGCTTGGGTGGCCAGCAGCAGCTTGCGCCGGTCCAGATGATCGGCGGCGAAACCGGAAAATGGCAGCATCAGCAACTGCGGCCCGAATTGCAGGCCCATCACAATGCCGACCGCGGTCGCGTTGTGGTCGGTCAGCTGGGTGAGCACAATCCAGTCCTGCGCGGTGCGCTGCATCCACGTGCCGACGTTGGACACGATCGCGCCGCCGGCCCACAGGCGGTAGTTGGGATTACGCAGCGACCGAAAAGTGCCTGGCACGACGCGCTACGAGCCCGTCGGCGTGTTGCCGCCATTGAAGCGCCCGAACATGCGCGACATCAGCAGACTCATCAGTAGCGCGCCAAGCCCGGCGCTGATCGCATCGGGCGTCGAGCGAAGATCGAAATCGCCGACGCGACAGATAAGAAGATAGCTGACGATCAGATTGAGAAAGCCCCAGAACACGTTGACCGTCGATGACGAAAGCCCCTCACCCGGCGGCTTGGCAAAGGGCGACTGAAACGGCCGCCCCATCACGCCGCTGATTAGATGCGGCATGGCGTTGGCGAGAAAGACGCCGCCAAAGAAATACGCGGGATAGTGATTCCACGGCATCGTCATGCGCTCCTTTCAAGCAGGGAAATAATTTCCCGCGTGCTGCCGGTTTCGCCGAGCCGCGGAAAGATGCGGGTGATGCTGTTGATGTGAGCGTCGGCATTCGTGTCGGTCATCGCATCGATGGCGAGCGTGACGTTGAAACCGTTCTCGTGCGCATGACGCGCGGTGGATTCCACGCCGGCGCTGGTTGACACACCCACAATCACCACCTGCGTTACACCGAGCTGCTTGAGATAAGCCTCGAGGTCGGTATTTGTGAACGCACCCCAGGTCCGCTTGGTCACGGTATGGTCGCTAGGCTGCTGCTTCAACTCGGCGACGAGTTCGGTCCAGTCAGAGGGGAAATCGCGCATTCTGGGTGCCTGATCCGTCCGGCCCGGCGCACCCCCGTCAACGTTAACCAGTATCACCGGCAAACCGCGTTGACGAAAAACATCGGCCAGGTCGCTGGCGTTTTTGACGACCCCATCCATCGGATGCGCGGTCGGCAGGCTGACAATGCCTTTTTGCAGATCGACGACGATGAGTGCGGTGTTTTTATCCAGCATGGTAAGTGCCATGAAATTCTCCTGGGTTGATTTTGGTGCAATCAGACAGCGCCGCGATGCGGAGTAGTCGTCAGCGAGCAACTAATCGATGAGCCGCTTGAGCAACGCGATGGCAACAGCGAGCTTTTCCTGATCCTTGACGGTTAGCTGGGTGTGGATCGCGTGGAGCAACCAGTCGTCCTTCGCCGCGCGGCTTGTCTTCATCATCTTTCGGCATTTGGCCGTCAGCGACAGCACCGTCTGCCGTCCATCGCTCGGATGCGGTGCGCCGCTGACAAGTCCCGCCGCCTGCAGTGCGGAAATCGTGGCGCCCATCGACTGCGGGCGAATGCTTTCAGCCTTGGCCAGGGTCGTCACAGTGGCGGAGTCCACCTTTTCCAGATGCAACAGGACGGAGCGCTGCGACGCAGTGAGGTCGGTCGTCTGCGCCTGCTCGCGCAGCCGACGCACCAGCTTGGAAACGACAACACGCAGCTCGCCGGCCATCGCCCGGGTGCGCGCCGTATTTGGATCACCGCTTGGGTCGAATACCGTCATGGAATAGATATACTAAGTAAAACTACAAAGTTAAACTTCATACTTTGCATGATCGCCCCCATGGGTTCACTTGTCAAGTCCGGCCATGCGGTCAACCAGCAAGCCATCGGGTAACGCGATCGCAGAGCGTTGCGGTGAGCGGGAACGCGCGACAGCCGCGGCCGCCATGCACTGCTGTCGATCACGTCAAATCGGCGACAATCCGTTTCCTTGGCGGCCATTTAAGTGCATCGTGATAGGCCCTACCTTTGCTCGCAGGCGCCAATAATGGCGCGATAGTACGTATTGGAGAAACCTCGTGATTGAACGTCGACCGTTTGACAGCCTGGGTGGCGCGAACCACGGCTGGCTCGAAGCCAAGCATCATTTCTCTTTCGCCAGCTACAACAACCCCAAGCGCATGGGTTGGGGTGCCTTGCGCGTGTGGAACGACGACACCATTGCTCCGCAAACCGGCTTTCCGCCGCACTCGCATGGCGATATGGAAATCATCACCTACGTGCGCGAAGGTGCGATCACGCACCGCGACAATCTGGGCAACGTCGGCCGCACCGAGGCGGGCGATGTCCAGGTGATGAGCGCCGGCACCGGCATTACACATAGCGAATACAACCTCGAGTCGGCGACCACGCGGATCTTTCAGATCTGGATCATTCCGGACGAACAGGGCCAGCCACCGTCGTGGGGCGCTAAGCCATTCCCCACCGGCGACCGCTCCGGCCGATTCGTCGCGCTGGCCAGCGGCTTTTCCGAAGATGGCGACGCCCTGCCCCTGCGCACCAACGCGCGAGTACTCGGCATCACCCTGAAAGCCGGCGAGTCGGCGGAATACGCGCTGGACGATAACCGCTACGGGTATCTGGTGCCGTCGAAAGGCTCGGTCGAGGTTAACGGCGTAACGCTGCAGACGCGCGACGGCGCGGCCATCCACAAGGAGCCGAAGCTCACGCTGAAGGCGCTGGAAGATACCGAACTGGTGCTGGTGGATTCGGCCGCCTGAGGGCGCGCGACCGATCGCTCAGTAGAACAGCCTTACGCCGAGCTGCATCTGCGTCACCCTCGATGAGGGTGACAGTCCGAGATCTAAACGCTCCAGCCGCGTGCTGTCTATGCGCAGCAACTCGGCGGTGAAACGCAGCCAGCTTTTCGGGCGCCAGTTAAGCGCTGCCGTTGCCGCATTGCCGTGTTCGCCCTGCGCCAGTCCGGTTGGCGACAGTGGATCGCGCGTGCTGAAATGCTCGATCCGCAGCGCCGGCCGCCACGCGCCCCGGTTCCAGCCGGCGAGCAGAAACGCGGATCGGAAACGGGTCTTCTGGCAGCCGTCATCCTCCGGCTCGATCACCGTATTGCCATCCATGGCCTGGGCAAGCCAGGTAATTGGTCCCGAATCGGCGGTTGCACCCAGGCTCCAGAAATAGGTGTGCCAGGCAAATACGCTGCTGTCTTCGTCGTAACCGACACTCGCCGAAGGATTGGCTCGGTTGTCGTAACGCATCAGGCTCACTGATCCGACGCCCGTGATTCGCCATGTCAGATCGCCGTACCAACCCACGTGATCGCCGATAGTCTGAAACGGGTTGTAGCGAGCCGGTGTCTCGCCGCCCTCTTCGCGGACCAGCGCATCCGGCTCGCGCAGGCGACCGCTCAGCCCGTAGGTGAGATCACTCAGCGACCATCCACGCGTGGCCAGTAGATCACCCGCAGGCTCGTTGCGCCCGAACAGGGCCACGCGCAGATCCCAGCTGCTGACGTCGCCGCGCCATTCCAGTCGTCCCTGCACGCCAAATATCCGCAGCTCCTCGCCGACCCAGCTGTTGATCGCCGACGGTGTCAACGTCCATGGGCTGGTCCAGCCGATGGCGTCGTTCTCCAGCGAGATGGGCGGAAAGAAAATGCCCGTCTGCACCGACCAGCGCCAGCGGGACAACGAAACCGGGCGGTAACGGAGGTAGGCATCGAGGATATCGACCGAGCGGCGATCGGTGGACTGAAACTGCAGATCGGCCGTGGCCAACAATGACGGCGTCAGTTGCGCAATACCGTCCAGCGCCGCACCCCCGAATTGCAGACCGGTGCCGCCTCCACCGAAACGGGTCTTGCCCCGGGCCGCCACGATCCCAACTGGTTTCATCCGGTGCAGCAACTAACCGGCCATCAAGATAGCCATGCCACTGGAAATCCTGCGCGTCGGCGAATACAGCCCATGGAGCCAGCATGACCAGCATGAGTTGCTGCGCCCAACGTCTCATCACAGCACATCACCCGCCTTCCGTTCGGCGAGCAAAGTGGCAAACGCCGCGGAAGAAACTGGCCGTGCGATGAAATAACCCTGGGCGTGATCGCAGCCGACTGACGCGAGATAGTCGAGCGCGCCCTGACTTTCCACGCCTTCGGCCGTAACGCGATAACCCAGCCGATGGCTTAGTTCGACGATGGACTGCACGATGATCTTGTCGTTGTCATCGGTGGCCAGGTGCTTGACGAACATCTTGTCGATTTTCAGTTCAGTGACCGGAAGATGGCGCAGGTACGAAAAGGTCGCCTGCCCTACGCCAAAGTCGTCGATGGCGATGCCCACACCCTGGTCGGCCAGCCGGCGCAGAATCTGGATCGCCGTGTCGCGCTCGCCGATGACGGCGCGTTCGGTCACTTCTATCGTCAGGCATGTGGCCGGCACACCATGAATCGCCAGTAGCGTGTTGATGCGTGCAGGCAGCTCGGCATCCTCGAGATCGCGTGCGGAAAGGTTGACGGCAATCGTCAGGTTCAACCCCTGCTCCTTCCATTGCCGTACCTGAGCCAGCGCGGTCGCCAGCACCCAGCGGGTGATGCGATGAATATTGCCGGTGTCTTCGGCCATGCCGATGAAATCGTCCGGCATCACCCAGCCGCGCCGCGCATGATCCCAGCGAACCAATGCCTCGGCGCCATCGATACGTCGATCGGCCAGATTGAGCTTTGCCTGGTAATGCTGTGAAAGCTGATTGCCATCGAGCGCCTCGCGCAGATCGCCCATCAACGACAGGCGCTCGCTGCGATGCGGGTCGGTGTCTGCATCATAGAAACTCAACGCCTTGGCCGATCCGCTGGCTGCAAATTGCGCGACCTCCGCGTGCCGCAGCAGGGTGCCCGCTTGCAAACCGTCATCCGGCGCCATGGCGATGCCGATGGACGGCAGCGAATCGATGGCCAGATCGGTTTCGCGGTAAGGCGCGTTGAGCGCGTCGAGCATGCGAATGGCTGCGGCAACCGCTTCTGCTCTGCTGGCCGCAGAAAGCCAGGCGACAAACTGCATGTCACTGATGCGCGCCAAGCTGGCATCGGTCGCCACGCGGGCAAGGCGCGCGCTGGCGTCGCGCATCAGCCGATCGCACAAGGCGTGCCCCATGGTCTTGATGATGTCGGGCACGCGCGTAAGCCCGATCAGCAGCAGGGCGCCACCGCGCAAATCCTCGTTGCTCAAGGACTGATCGATCGTGATCTCGACGGCGACTCGCGTCGGCAAGCCGGTGATGCCGTCGTGCATGGCTTGGTAGCGGATGTGCTCCTCGCGCTGCTGGACGGCAGTCGTCATCGCCGTGAAAGCCTTCGCCAGCTGACCGATTTCGTCGGTGCGTCGCATGTCCGGCGTAACGCCGTAGTCGCCATCCCCAATACGCCGGACGGCGTCCGCCAGGGCTTCGATCGGACGCGACACGCTCAGCGCGGTCAGCCATGTACCGATCAAGCCCACACCCAGTCCAAGCAGAAGCAGAAAACTCGACACCAGCGCAATCGAACTGAAAGGGCGCAAGGCGTCGTCCAGCGAGTAACCCAGAACGGCAACCACGGGCAAGCTGTTTTTCGGCTGCTGCAGTCGTTGCGCTAGCACAATGTATTCCTTGCCGGCAGCCGTCAGCATGGAAGGCTTCCAGGGCAGCTCGCGGTGCATGGCGCTCAGGCTATCAACCAGGTCGGAATGACCATCGCCGCTGGCAACGACCGTGAACTGACCCGGCTTCAACTGCGCGGCGAGTTCGACGTTGCGTGGCAGCGCCGACAGCACCTGCATATGGACCAGTCGCGCATCATCCAGCGGAATACTTACCACCACCAATCCTATCGGCTGTGGCGCATAGATCGGCACCACGACCATCCATGAAGCCTTGCCGTCCAGCACCACCACGGCGGCAGACCGATGGCCATAGGCATTGTCGATCATGTCCGGGAACGGAAAGCGTTCGGGCGTGGTCAGCACGTGGCTGGTATCCACCTCGACGTTGCCATCCAGATCGATCAACAGCATCCGTGATGCGCCCACGCGTCGACCGTGATTGCGCAGCACCGACAGCACGGTACCGTGATCGCGTTCGGCAATAGCGGACCGCAAGGCGTAATCAAGCGAAAGTATTTCGACATTGCTGGCTACACGCGCCGAAATTTCATCCATCTGCGCCACGAAAGCGCTGGCGGTGGCCGTCAGTTGCCGTTCGCCGTCGGCAACCATTGCACGGCGCGTCACCTGATAGACAAGCGCAGCCGTAAGCAGCTGCATCATCACCAGCGTGGCGACGAAAAACAGCGCAAGACGAAGGCGAAAACCTATCGAACGCATGACCGGTCAGTAATCCATGTGCTCGCGATCCATTTGTTCGCGCGGATCGGGAATCAGCGACAGCGAAAAATCCAGATGCTTCACATCGCCTTCCGACGCGATGATCACGTTTTGACGCGGACCGGGATGGCCCGGATGCAGCTGGGGATGCCACAGTTGCAGGGTGTAGCTGCCCGCCGGCACGTGCTCGATCCGGATGTCGCCATGCGCATCGGACATCCCCATTGCCGACGTCTCCGACACGAAAAGATAGGTGACCATGTGGTCGTGGATATTGCAGCCGACCGCTGCGATGCCGGCTTTGTCCAGCGTCATGGCGGGTGAGCTTTCCCCGGGACGCAAGACGAACTCGAAGGTCTTGACCGCCGAAAACGAATACACATGGTGCCGTGTCGTATCGCTATTGCGGAAGACGACCTTGTCGCCCGGATGAAGCACCTGCACGTAGGGCAGAAATGTCTCATTCTTCTGGTCGATGACGTGCGTTGCTGCCGGCGGAAGCGGTTCGGCGCCGGCTGACGTACCGGGCGTCAGCGTGACTACCGCATCACTGATCGGGCTTCCTCGCTCGCTGCTGAGGTGAATGGTGACCTCCGCGGCAGAAGCAGACCATGCGCCATAAAATACGATGAGACATACCGTGCCGATCAAGCGACGTATCGGTGTCATTCCCGTTCCCCCATTTCCCTTGGGCAAGCCTAACCCAACTGTGCAAACACCACACAAAACACGCAGCGCCTATTGAGCACGGCGCGGCAAGATATCGCCTGTGCTAGGAAGATGCCAGCAGCATCGTGCGCGTTGAGAATGCTTGCTGCGGGCATCTCACAAAAACTCGCCGCTGACCACATATCTCGACCGCAGCGTTAGCCCTGCACTGATGGTGATGCGCTGATCGGGATCATGCCAATCGCGTGCCGTTTGGCACCGCACGCTCGACGGCCGTCAGCACCACGCCGTCATCGGTATGGAAACCGGTAAGCAGGAACTGCGAACGAAACGGGCCGATCTGCTTCTCGGGAAAGTTGATCACGCCGACGATCTGCCGGCCGAGCAGATCCTCAGCCGCGTACAAGGCCACGATCTGCGCGCTGGTTTTTCTTTCACCGTATGGACCGAAATCTACCCACACTTTCCACGCCGGTTTGCGAGCTTCGGGAAAGGGCTCGACGCGAACGATGGTACCGACAACGATCCGTACCTTCTCGAAATCGGCCCAGCTGATTTCTTCCGGCGTCTCATGACTTTTCTCGCTCATCGTTCACACCTTACTTTTCTCGCGCCGCTTTCAACCAGTCATTGCCCTGCTGCCACCAGTAGCCGGCCTGCGCAGCAAGATAACCGAACGGTCGAAAGGTGCTCTGCAATCCGTAATCCGAAAAGTGAGTCCAGCGATCGTCGCCGTTGGCAATCGCCGAAGCAAGCAGTTTCCCAGCGGCACACGTCGGGGCCAGGCCGTGGCCGCCAAACGCCTGCGCCCACCACAGGCCTTCGCCGTTGCCGCCGATTTGCGGCATCTGGTGCCGCGCGTAGCTCATCAAGCCAGACCACGCGTAATCAACTTTCACACCCTTCAATTGCGGAAAGACGCGGAGCATGTCCTTCGTCAGCAACTGCTTCACCGCTTGCGGCGAGCGATTGCGTATTGATATACGGCCACCCCAAAGCAGTCGTGTATCAGGCAGCGCGCGGTAGTAATCGAAAGCAAAGCGCGTGTCGTAAACGGCGGCACGTGTGCGCAGGCAATCGTCCATGCGCGCGCCCAGCGGCTCGGTCACCATGACGTACGTGGCAATCGGCAGAATCGCGCGATCGATCGCCGGCCGCAGACCCGCAAGATAGGCACCGCAGGCCAGCACGACCTGATCGGCCAGTACATCGCCTTGCGACGTGCGCAAACGCCACTGCGCACCTTCGCGAGTGAGGCTGATCACGCCGCTATTTTCATGGATGCGTGCGCCCTGTCCGCTCGCCGCGGTCGCCAGACCGATCGCGTAGTTGAGCGGATGCAGATGCAGCGCGTCCCGCTCATAGAGACCGTCGTGATACCGATCGGTGCGCACGCATTCGCGCAGCTGATTCTGCGGCAGCCACTGCCAGGCCGAGCCGTAATGCCCTGCCAGCAGCTGCTGGCGCTTGAGCAACACCGCAGGGTCGCGAAACCAGTTGGCCCAGATCACGCCTTCATCAACCATATCGCAGGCGATGCCGTAGTCGGCAACGCGCCGCCGTATCAAACGCACCGCATCCGTGCTGAGATTGAACAAATCGCGCGCGCGCGTCGCGCCGAGCTGATCCAGTAGCGCCTGCTCGCCGAGCGAATAACCGCCGAAGACGAAACCACCGTTTCGACCCGAGGCGCCAAAGCCGATCTGCTCGCGCTCCAGCAGCACGACATCACACACGCCGCGTTCAGCCAGTCCGAGCGCGGTATTCAGGCCCGCATAGCCACCACCCACGATAGCTATCCGCGCACGCGTCGTGCCTTTCAGCGACTCATACGCGTCATACGGCGTCGCCGTGGCGCGGTAGTACGAGGTAGCCGGAACCTGCTTCATGGATCGATCGGCGATGAAGATACGACGCAGTGAGTGGCTTCCATCCGGCACTTGGCGGAAAAACGGCATCCTGGACATAGCGTCGCATTGATGCGCATCGTCGGTTTCGACGCCGACCGATCAAATTTTTCCGACGAAATCCCGCACCACGGCTGCCAAGGTCGGGTCCTGCATCGCCATATGCATGGTGGCGCGCACCAGACCCGCCTTGTTGCCGCAATCGAAGCGCGTGCCTTCGAAACGATAGGCCAGCACCTTGCCCTGCTCCTTCAGCAACGCCTCGATAGCGTCGGTAAGCTGGATTTCGCCGCCGGCGCCCGGCGTGGTCTGTTCCAGCAGTTCGAATATGCGACCCGGCAGCACGTAGCGCCCGACGACGGCAAGATTGGATGGTGCATCGGCCGGCTTGGGTTTTTCCACCATGTGATGGATCAAGGCGCTGCGCTCGTCGATCGGGGTGGCGTCGACGATGCCGTATTTGTCGGTTTCGTTCTGCGGCACTTCTTCCACGGCAATCACACCGGCATCCTGCGCATTGGCCAGCTCGGCCATCTGCCGCAGCGCGCCTTTGCCGGTGCTGTTATTGCCGGTCCAGATCAAGTCATCGGGCAGCACCACGCCAAACGGTTCATTGCCGACTACCGGCTTCGCGCATAAGACCGCGTGGCCCAGGCCGAACGCTTCCGGCTGCGTGACAAAGATGGCGCGCACGTGCGGAGGCAACGTGCCCTGCACCAGCGCGAGCAGTTCGTCCTTGCCCTTTTCTTCCAGCTTCGCTTCCAGCTCGTACGCCTTGTCGAAGTAATCGGCAATGGCGTGCTTGTAGCGATTGGTGACAAAAATAAGCGTATCCGCACCGGCATCGACCGCCTCGTCGACGGCGTACTGGATCAGCGGCTTGTCCAGAACCGGCAGCATTTCCTTGGCAACGACCTTGGTCGCCGGAAGAAAGCGCGTACCGAGTCCGGCCACGGGAAACACAACCTTGCGCAGGGGTTTACTCACTCATTTTTCTCCGGATAGGTGCGACGTATCGAGACTACGTTATCGGGCTGAGCCACTTCGGTCCAGCGGAACGACGGCAACAGGCTGGACACGCAGCGTCGCAGTTCTTCTTCATCGAAAACATTGCTGGCTTCGACGGCCTTGTTCAACAGCGTCTGCAGCAGATCCCACGATACTTCGCGGTGCTGCGCGAGGAAAATTTTCGAATGCTCGGTCGCACTGTAATTTTCCAGCGGATGGAACAACTCCTCGAACAGCTTTTCGCCGGCGCGCAGCCCCGTATAGACGATCGGGATTTCCGTGCCGGGCTTCTTGCCGACGAGGCGAATCATTTGCTCGGCGAGGTCACGGATTTTCACCGGCTCGCCCATGTCGAGCGCAAAAATTTCGCCGCCCTTGCCGATGCTTGCCGCCTGCAGAATCAGCTGACAGGCTTCGGGAATGGTCATGAAATAGCGCGAAATTTCCGGGTGCGTAACCGTGACTGGGCCGCCGTCAAGAATCTGTTGCCGAAACAGCGGCACCACGGAACCGGCCGAGTCCAGTACGTTGCCGAAACGCACCGTCATGAAGCGGGTTTCGGCATGTGCGTTGAGATTTTGGCAGTAGATCTCCGCCACGCGCTTGCAGGCGCCCATCACACTGGTCGGATTGACCGCCTTGTCAGTGGAAATAAGCACAAAGCACTCGACGCCGACCTCGCGCGCCAGATCGGCCACCATGCGGGTGCCAAGCACATTGTTGCGGAAGCCCGAACGCAACTGATTCTGCAGCATAGGTACGTGCTTGTAGGCCGCGGCGTGAAAAATCACCTGCGGCTTGGTTTCCGCAAACGCCTTATGCATGGCGACATAATCGCCGCAGCTGGCCAGAATGCCCTCGAAAATCAGCTCTGGAAAATTGGCCCGCATCTCCTGCCCGATGCGATAGAGGTTGTACTCACTCTGCTCGACGACGATCAGCGACTGCGCACCGAGTCGGGCAATCTGCCGACATAACTCCGAGCCGATCGACCCACCACCACCGGTGACCAGTACGCGGCGTTCGGTGAGCGTTTCGCGAATAGCCGTCCAGTCGAGTTCCACGGCATCACGCCCTAGCAGATCCTCGATCGCGACTTCCTTGATCTGGTTGAACTGCGCGCGCCCGGCGACGACATCTTCGAGCCGTGGAATGGTGCGATAAGGCAAACCGGTTTCGTCGCACAAGGCAACGATGCGGCGCATCTCCTGGGTAGACGCGCCCGGCAAGGCAATGAGCAACATTTGCACCGCGGCTTCGCGGGACACCTGCGGTAGCTGATCGAAGCGTCCCAGCACCGGATTTCCGTTGATGCTGGCGCCGCGCAAACTGGGCTTGTCATCGACGAACCCGACCACCTTATAACGGCTGTCGCGCCGCAGATCACGTGACAACACTTCGCCGGCGCGGTCGGCGCCAACGATCAAGACGCGTTTGACTTCCTGCCCTTTCAACAACGCATAGCGACTGTCTTTCCAGAAACGATAGGCCAATCGCGGCAATCCAAGCAGCGCACCCAGTACCAGCGGATACAGCACGAACGTAGCCCTCGGCACGCCCGTAAGCCGGTCATAAAGGAATAGCGAAAGTCCGACGGCGACCGCACCCATCACGGCAGCACGCGCGATGTTCCAAAGGTCGGGAAGGCTGGCAAAGCGCCACACGCTCTTGTACAGCCCGGTCCAGCGCAGGATAAGCCCCTGCACAACCAGCAAAATCGGAAACTCGAACAGCTGGAAGCTGATGACTTCGTTGGGATTGAAGGCATAGCGGAGCATCTTGGCAATCCACCAAGCCAATGCCGTCATCGCCAGATCGTGAATCACGACCGCCACGCGGGGATGAATGACGCCTACGACCTTACGCAATGACATGGCGATCCTTCGTCAGATTACGTCGCAAACAGCGACGTTTCAGCGTCAGCCATAAGGCTGCCGCAAACACATAAAACGCTATCGTAACCGGCAGCGCCGTATTTAGATGAGTGCAGCTAAACCAGGTAAAAGGCGCGACCAATAATAGATTCCAGGCGATATATTGTGCATCGGTTCCTGCGTGCGACCCGCCACGGCGGGTCATCCACTGATACAAATGTTCGCGGTGCGCACTATGCCAACGTTTGCCCGTCAACATTCGCATCACCAATGTCAACGTCGCATCAAGCAAAAACGCCGACGACAAAATCAGCAACGGCCAAAGCAAGGCGTGGTTCACGCGCCAGAGCATGGCGCTGAGGGCAAATATCAGCAGTCCGATGCTGCCACTGCCGACATCGCCCATGAAAATCCGCGCAGGCGGCCGGTTGTAAAGCCAGAAGCCGGCGGCCGATATCGCCATGGCCGCCGCTGCAATGGCCAACGCGGGCTGTGCGAGCGAGCGACTTATCAGCGCCAGACCAAAACCAACGAATATCGTCTGCTGTGCCAGTAACCCATCAATGCCGTCCATGAAATTGTGCAGATTGATGCACCAGACCCCAGCGACGAGCAATAGCGGAAGCCACCACCACGACAAGCCGGTCGCCAGCAACGTTGCCGAAAACAGCATGACAGCCAGCATCTGCGCGCCGAATCGCGGCATGACCGGCAAGGGCCGATGATCGTCCCACCAGCCGACCATCGCAACGATGGACAACGCCACGTCCAGACTGACGGCCACCGCCGCCGACCAGGGCGAAGGCAGGGAAAGCAATGCGCCAGGCATACAGATGATCAGCGCCAAAACCACGCCAATACCGCCGCCACGAGGCGTTGGAACGCTATGTGATCGACGTTGGCCCGGTAGATCCAGCATGCCCCGTCGGCGTGCGTAAACGAGCGCAACACGTACCAGCACCACGGTGATCAGAAAGGCGGCCAGAAGCCATCCGGTGGCAAGGAAATTACTCATGTCACTCGCTGGCAACGCCGTGAATCGGCCGGATAGTGCCCCAACTCTTGCAGCTGGGACATTGCCAGTGGTGTGCCTTGGCGCCAAAACCGCAGCGGCTGCAGCGATACACGGCCTGCCCTTCCAGCAGTTTTTTGGTGAGATCGCGCAATATCAGAAAATTTTCGCGGGCCTCCCCTTCAGTCTTGTCCATGGTTGCGTCGATCAACGCCATCAAACCACGCACCGAAGGACGCTGGCGCAGCTGTGAGGTCAGAAAATCAATGCCCGCGCGCTCGCCGTCTCGCTGCGTGTAGATCTGAGCCAGCGCAAGCACGGGCGAGATGCCGTTATAACGACCGAGCATTTCGCGCAGAAAAGATTCCGCCCTATCCATCTGCTGCGATCGCGCGTAGCTGTTGAGCAGCGGCGGCAGCACTTCCGGCGTAAAGGCAATATCGGCACCGATGGCCGATTCGAAAGCCGTAACCGCTTCGGCGTGGTGCTCATGCTCGGATTGCAGACGACCGGTGAGCATGAAGGCGCGCACACAATCGGGCTGACACTCAAAAGCCTGCCGCAGGTAGTCTTTGGCCTCCGCGCGGGCACCATGCTGGCGAGCCCTGTCAGCCAGTTCGCAAAAAAACTGCGCCTTCATCGACGCTTCGTCCTCGCCGGTCATGACCTCCAGTCGACGCGTGTGTTCTATGGCCTTGTGCCAGTCACGTTCGTGCTGATAGATGGCAATCAGATGGCGCAACGCCGACGGCGCATGAGCGTCCATGGCAACCAGGTCGCAAAACAGGGCCTCAGCGCGGTCGAGCAGACCGGCGCGCATATAGTCTTCGCCGAGCTCGAGCAGGGCCACGGTTTTCATCGCATCGGACAAACCTGGTCGCGACACTAGATGTTGATGCAGACGAATGGCGCGATCCACCTCACCGCGCCGGCGAAACAGGTTGCCCAACGCCAGATGTGTTTCGACCGTGTCTCGATTGTATTCGGCCAGCTTCAGGAACACCTCAATCGCCTTGTCCTGCTCTTCGTTGAGCAGGTAGTTCAGGCCGCGAAAATAATCAGAGGAGAGTTCATTTACCTCAGCGCCTGACTGCTTTACGCCAAGCCGGCGGGAGGCAAGCCAACCGAGCACGAATGCCAACGGCACCAGCAGGACCAGCGCATAGGGCAAATTCATGGAGTGGCCGGCAGCCTCTTCTTGTCATCGCGCAATTGCCGACGTCGCTCGCGGCGCTGGCGAAAACTCACGCCCAGCCATGCCGTCAGGCCGCCAAGCAGCCAGCCAACGATCAGCACGCAGAGCAGCGCCGCTCCCTTTGGCAGTTGCACATGCGCAACCGCGAGGTCGTAACTGACCAGATCCGCGTTGAGCGAACCGACCACGACGCCGGCCACAATGAATAAAACCAGAAAAAGTAGGGCAATTAATCGCATAGCGGGACTTTAACCGATTGGGGCCAACAGGCACAGGTATCGCCGTTTGTTGATGAAACAAATTCGATATCTGGATGAACGCCCCGCCCCGCCGCGACGGACGATGGCGCTGCCCAAATGAAAAAGGCAGGATCGACTCGCGTCGCCTGCCTCGGTTCAACGTATCCATTCAGCCGAAAGCTGTCTCAGTTATCGGCCGCTTCGAGCTGAAGGTTAACGCGCTCGCGCAATTCCTTGCCGGGCTTGAAATGAGGCACATGCTTGCCCGGCAATGCCACCGCGTCACCCGACTTGGGATTGCGACCCATGCGAGGTGGACGAAAATGCAGAGCAAAACTTCCAAAGCCGCGCACCTCGATGCGCTCACCATGAGCCAGCGCATGGCTCATCTGTTCGATCACACTCTTGACCGCCAATTCAACATCGGCAAAAGCCAGATGCGTTTGACGGCGCGCCAGCGATTCGATCAATTCGGATTTGGTCATGGGACCCCAATGTCCGTGACGTTAAACAACGAGGCGGCAAATGCCGCCTCGCATCGTACTACCGCGACAATCAGTCGGCCTTGTCGAACTGTTCCTTCAACAACGCGCCAAGCTTGGTCGTGCCGGTGGAAGCCGCTGCATAATCAACCGCAGCCGGTGCCTCGGGCAGATCTTCCTCGTCCTTGGCCCGGATCGAGAGCGCCAGCTGGCGTCCCTTGCGATCCATACCCGTGAACTTGGCCTCGACCTTGTCACCGACCTTCAAATGCTCGGTGGCATCGTCGACGCGCTCCTTGGCGATGTCGTTGGCACGCAGATAACCTTCAACGCCTTCGCCCAGATCGATCAAGGCGCCCTTGGCATCGACTTCCTTGACCACGCCGTTGACGATCGCGCCACGTGGGTTCGCTGCCATGAACTGACCAAACGGATCCTGCTCCATCTGCTTGATGCCGAGGGAGATGCGCTCGCGTTCCGGATCAACTGCCAGCACCACGGCTTCGATCTCTTCGCCCTTCTTGAAATCACGAACCAGCTCTTCGCCGGTGACCTGCCAGGAGATATCGGACAGATGCACCAGGCCGTCGATACCGCCATCCAGGCCGATGAACACGCCGAAATCGGTGATCGACTTGATCTGGCCGGACACCTTGTCGCCCTTCTTGTGCATGGCGGCGAAGGCTTCCCACGGGTTCGAGCGGGTCTGCTTGATACCCAGC